>Ga0180007_10000184_pt1 | contig 115094 bp, 124 predicted proteins | sample MM_PC_MetaG_FD_121122 | JGI IMG/M metagenome (GOLD analysis project Ga0180007, IMG submission 121122) | Groundwater microbial communities from the Aspo Hard Rock Laboratory (HRL) deep subsurface site, Sweden - MM_PC_MetaG | ecosystem: Environmental > Aquatic > Deep subsurface > Groundwater... | reverse complement strand
GTTTCAAATGTTCATCTAATCTTCTATATTCAGAACAAAGCTCATCTACGTTTTCTTGTATTTTTATTTCACTAAAAATCATCACTAATTTCCTAGCAACATAACGGCGTTGCAAATAACCGGCGCCCCAGAACAAGAATGCCACTTAAAAAACAACTGCCGATAATTTAGCAAACTGTGCTTAACTTTTATCGTAAGCGCAGTTTGCAACAATTTATTTTAGTATGCTACTGCCGAACAGCAACCTTACATTTTTTATTAAACCCAAAAACCGCACAAATGCCGCTTTGAAAACGGCGTCCGGTTGATTTGCTTGTTATGTGCGTTTTTGTATTTGATAATAATTATTAGCTTTTATAAATAATATTTGACTGACTGATCATTTTATAATTTATAGGATTATAATTTATGGGATTAGTAATTCTCAAATCATTACTGAAGAATAATATTTCCTTACCAATCTTTGAACTATGAGCAGTATGCTTGAAAGTATATTCCTTGCTTCTATATATTGAATAAAGTTTTTTAATCTCTTTTACATTATCATATGATACAATCCAATGCACATTAGTAATTTCCTTAATTTTATCGCATACTGCAAAATGATCATCCTTTTTATAATAATTCATATAAAGTGAACTTCCTTTTATAAAATAAGGAGGATCAAAGTAAAATATAGTGTCCCCATTCGTAGATTCTTTTTTGATTTTTTCAATAAGTTTTAATGCGTCTTTTTTATATAGCCTAATATGATTCTTCTTTTTTGAAATATTTTGGATTCTTGAAACAATTTCTTTTTTATTAAAACGACAGTCTATTTTATACAAACCTTTTTGTTCTAAGCCACCCATTACACCACCATTAAGAATACCCGAAATGTTTGTACGATTTAGAAACAAGGTCGAAAATCCTAAGGTTAATAGATCAGCTGTTTTCTTATTTTTTTGAATATCTCTTTGAATTAGCCAATTAGCAATTGTAACATCAGTATTTTGTGTTAGCTTACAAAGCTTATCCGTATAGTTTAATACAGAGTACCAAAAAGCATAAATTGATCGATCGTTATCATTTATAGTAATTCTATTTACAATGTTATTGAAAAGTAAAAATAATGCGACCGAAGCACCACCCGCATACGGTTCGATATAATGACCATCGACTTTATTATCAACACATATTTTTGCAATAAAATCAGCTAATTTATTTTTACCGCCAGGGTATCTTAAAGGAGAATATATTTTCATAATTTATAATGCCAGTATGATTTTAAATAATGATTCAATTTTTCCCCAAGTTGACCTAACATCTTTTTCAGTTGCCGTCCAATTTTCGTTGTGGTTAATCATATTCAAACGTTCGAAAGAATATGGCTTATCATAATCTGTTTTTATTTGTTTTATTGTCTCAATTAAATTTACATCAGTTATAGCTTTACAATTGCCATTGATTATATGTGCTAACATTTCACCCAATGTAGGATTATGTTTCTCATTTTTTTGAATTATGTCAAATTCGTTATTTCTTTTATAATATACTATAAGTGAACATTCAATAAAACTTCGAAGTAAATCTAGAGTGGCATTTGGAAAACTAGCCACGTCGATATCTTTTAATTCATTATATAAAATCCTTAACGGCTTATTATCAATTTTATAAGGTACATCTGTAGAAAAAAATAATCCAGTAGGCATTGGTTTGGATCTAGTTCTCGTTGAGGAATTTTCAATATTTGATTGACTTGGCGTAATATTAATTATTTTTTCATCAAATAAGTTTTGCTCGGTTTTTTTCTCAATTTCTTCAATAACTTTCTGAGAATCTTCGCTCTGAATGTTAGTAATATATTCCTCTATTTCTTCAGTCTTATTCAAAGCGCGAGAATGAATTGGTTTATCATTGAAATCTTTTTTTTGAAGTACATTTAGAATAATTACCTTTAATTCTTCTTTAAAATCTTTGTTGCTTATACTTATATTTCCCTCCGAATCCAATTGAAATCCATATTTCTCCCAAGCCGCAGTACTATCTAATATTCTAAAAAAAGTAGTAACATATCCCTTTCCAAGAACATCATTTTTAAATTCATCTGGAATATCTAAACTCTTGACCATTTTAGAAATTGCTATCCTAAAATATTCCTTCTTTTTAGCTATTCCTCGCCTTGCATTATGATGTGCTCTTTCGGCGTCTCCCCAAGAAACTTCATTGTTGCTCTGGATATGTTTTCTATCAATAAATCTTAATCCTTGTTCAAGGTCTGATGTTACAAGACATTCTAGTTTAAAACTATTATCAATTTCAATACTTTCTCTCAATTTAATAAAATAATTTTGCAGCTCCTTTTTCTTCACTATCTCAGGTGAAATGATGGATTTATAAATTGATAATCTCCGATTTCCTTCAAGCACAATTAATTTATCTTCGAAGTCATATACTATTATTTTTTCTAATTGTGGCAAATCAAAATCACGGACTATGGCTTCTGCAAATTTTTTCATTTTGAATCTCTTTTCACTGGATAAAAAGTAATCAACAAGCTCTTCTTCTGTTTTGTTAAAATATTCATCCGGAAATCTTGCATTTTCATCCCACAATACTAAATCCTTTAGTGCTATCATTCTTTTATCAAATTTGCTTTCCATTAAATACTCCATAATAAATTCTAAAAATTAAGCACATAACGGCGTGGTTGATAAGGCGCAGCCCATAACAACTATACCGTATTTATTAAACGACTTTTTATTAACTCCAAAATTCACATTTATAAATATTGCCGAACAACAAAGCCAATACGGTAGAACAAACTTTATAATTACACAAATACCGCAAGTGAAAACGCTGTCGCCTTGAGCAACTTGTTATGTGCGTTGATAATAAATGTTCTTTATTTACAGCTCTTTAATTAATTTTTCTAATTCATTTGAAACAGTTTCAAATTTAGATTTTCCGTCTTTACTGAGAGACTCTGTAATTAATCTTGAAAATTCATTCATACCCTTAGTTTGTACTTGATTAAATACTTTTAATAATGAAAGATTTTGGATATTTGTAACAATTTGTTTTATCCAATTATCCATATATGGACTATCATAATTATCCGTATTATTTTTAATATCATTAAATAAATCGGTAAGAATGTTTTTTAACACCTTAGTAGCATTCTTGCCTTCATATTGCGCTAAAAATTGAGGTGAAAATTCTTTTAACTTATTAATAGCTGTTATTATAGAAAGATTACCTTTGATCCTTTGTGCTTCCTCTAATGCCTTTTCTGACTTCACGCTTGCCTCTTTTGAAAGGGTTTCAATTGCGTCAGTATCAGTTAGTAATTTATTGACAGTAATCTCAATACCGGTAATTTTTTTAATACTACTTTCAGCATCGTCAATTTTTTGTTTTGCATTCTCAGCCGTTGTCTTAGCCAGTTCGGATTGGTTCTTTGCCTCAGTAGAAATATTTTTTGCTTCTGTCGCATTTTTTGAGGTATCTATATTAATAATTATTGGAATGAATATTCCGATGAGACCAATAAATCCAATCCATATTGTGACCCAAGTATTTAATCTCTCGATATCTCTTCCAACCTCTTCTTTTGTTCTATTTGTTTCAACTTCTACTTGTTTTGCCAAAAATATTATGTGTTCTTTTAAAATATTTAATTGGCTCTCTGTTAAAATGTATTGTCCGCTTTTGTTAGCTTTTTCAGGGAGCAAATAAAATGGTTTAATTTCAACTTCGTCATAAGTTAATGGTGATTTGTTCTTCACATACAATTCCGTGACAGTAGTAATTATTTTGTTTTTTAACTCTTTATTGAGTTCTTTTGCTTTTGAAGAGTCCACATTAATGAAGAATACTTCTGGAGTTAATAAACCTTTTTCTGCTTGTTGGTTTATTGTTGTTTTTATTATGCTTGAAACTTTATTCTGCAGTTCAGAATTTAGATTGTTGATGTTTGATCGCCATATTATAAGACCAATTACCGAAAAAATAATTATTGGAAGTACAGTATAGGCAACATATTTTATCAAAACACTAAATGTTATTCTCATAGCATCTCTATTGTATTTTTATATTGTTGTTTTGCATAATAGGCGGGGATTTTATATGTCAGTTCTTTATAATCGCCATTAACTGTAGCTTCTTCAGGTGGGAATAGCTTTGCAAATACAAACGAATCCTCTCTCAGTTCTTCTATCTCATTAAAGGCTTTCATAGCACTCTCAAAAATAAGTTGATCGTGTGTAAAAAGAATTAATTGTAAGGGTAAATCGGGAGTGTAATGGAAAAATATTCTAAACAGAGCTTTAATAAATTTCTCTACAGTTACCCTATTTTCAAAATCACTGGCGTAAAATATATCATCTAGTACTAGAGGCATATTTATTCTGGTATTTATCCGTGAAGCAATTGCAATTGCCACACCAACCATTGTTGAAAAAAGTCTGTAATGAAATGTATTTAGTACTTTATTAATGGACTGCAGATCATTGTTTGTGTTTTTTATTTTAATTTTTGCAGTAATAACTTCACTTAATATCTCGCCAGTCTCTTCATCTACTTCATTTGGCTCCTTTGATACTATTAGATCAATATCTCTTTTATCCATATTAAAGTATTCTTCAAGAACATCCTCAACAATAAGTTTAATTGGTGCAAACGCAGAATTGACTATCTTGTTAATTTTGCTAGATACAATCTTTTCATATTGCTTAGTTGATTCTTTTATTTCATTAAAAAGCATTAATGTGTTTTCTTGTTCTTCTTTTTTTGAAGTTTCGCTTTTAATAATCCTTTTTGCTTCATCAATCTGTTTTTCGTAATCACGAATCTCTTTTTTTGTTTCAATGATTTGTTCAGTGATTGATTTGGTTTGAGATTTGTTATGAAGATTAGAATCAACATTATTTATTTCAGATTTTCTTTCACTAACAAATTTATTTGTTTGAGTTTCTAAATGTGTTAATTCACTAAAAAAGTGTTCGAAATTACTTACTAGTTTATATAAGTAGTCATATCTGTTTTTCAAGTATTGTGGATTGTTCTCTAACTTTGATATCTCTATAAATATATCATTACCCAGCAAAGCGCTAATAGATTTTGTAAATGCTATTTCTTTTTGTACTAAATTATTAAATTCAACAATCTCGGATAATTCAATTGATTCCTTTCTTATGTTGTTGTCTAGATATAATAATTGAGAATATAAATTTTTCAATTTGTCGACCAAGTCGCTTAATGCTGAATTAAGGTTTTTTATAACTTTGTTCAGCTCTTCAATTTTATTCTTTCTATCAGAAGCGTTTTTCTCAATTTCATCCCTTCGCAACTTTGAGTTTAAACAAAAAGGACAGTTATCTAAGGTAGCAATTAGCTCGAGTCCAATATTCAAAAATTGTACTTCATTTATGCCAATACTACTTATCTCTCGCGAAATATAATTGTTGTATTCATTTTTATAATTTTGTAACGAGTTGAATAATTGCTCGTTGGAAAATGATATTGTAATTTCTTTTTCTTTAAGTTTATTGATTATTTCAATTAACTTTTTTAATTGTTCTTCTTCCGGCATTACTTTTTGTTCTTTTTCAAGATTAAGGATTTTTTTATTGCATTCATTTAAAGCGCTTTCTGTTGTATCAATAATCTTTTTTTGTATGCTTATATTCTCAACTGCTTTATTGATTGCTCTTGATTCGGTTGCACGTCGGTATAAAATAAAAGCTTTTAGATTTTTACTAAAGTCTAGTAAATCTTCAAGACCAATGCTTTTAGCAATAAGATTATGAAATGATTCAGAGACATCGTGCTCATAGTCTAACTGACCATTTTTATAAATATCATACTCACTAATAAAATGTGTGTTTGGATTTATTCTTTTTCTTACTGATTCTGGTATATTCGAAGAATTATTAATATCAAAAAGTCTATCAACTGTTTGAATAGTACAATAATTTTTATGAGTGCCATTATTGTAATGCTCTAAGTATTTATTAAACTTATTATGATCTTTAATTTCATAACTTCTTAATTGCGCCTCGCCTATTTCATTACAATATATGTATTCCATTGAATCGTATATTGAAGACTTACCAGTTGCATTACCGCCCAGAATTACAATATTCTGAACACTTTTATTCTCATTTACAAGATCAATTCCAAAAGGTAATTCAGAATCCGGAAAACCTTTTATGGATTTTAATCTTATATTTTTTATCCGTAAGTCTAAACCGGTCCACTCGTCAATATCATCTTTGTCTTCTTTGACAGAAGGAAGTTCAGAGGGCTTATTGGTTTTATATTTTTCATAATGAAAAACAACATTGTCAAAAAAATTATTTTTAGAACTAATGTCTATGGTAGGATTAAATGCAAAAACATACGACATTATATTCTCTCTAAGATCAGAATCTGATATTAGTTCCTTAACAAACAATTCTTTACTTTTTATCATATCATAAAACTCTTATAATTTTATTTAATGAGCACATAACATATACTTATACTGATTCAGGGATATTAATTAATGTGTGTAATCCCGAATTTAATTCCTAATTAGTAACCGCAATTAAGCCGCTAAACCCGAATCATTTATTTGTTTTCTTATAATAAACATCAATTCTTTACGGATAACAATTTAGTACTCAATTGATGATCCCGAAATAGAATCGTGATTACTCCATTCAATCTAAGGGACTGATAACACCATGAAGATTTTTCACCACATGTGTATATATCATTGTAGTCCTCACAGATTTATGACCCAACAATTCCTGTATGGTTCTGATGTCATAACCGGATTCCAACAAGTGTGTTGCAAAACTATGCCTGAATGTATGCGAACTGGCCGGCTTGTTTATTTTTGCTTCACGTACGGCCTGCTTTACAGATTTTTGAATCGTTGAGTCGTGTATATGATATCTGTATATCAATCCGCTCTGTTTGTCAAGTATATATTTGTTCGCTGGAAATACATATTGCCAGCCAAATTCTTTACCGGCGTTGGGATATTTTGCTTTTAACGCGTATGGTAAAATGGTTTCGCCTTTGCCCTTCTTTAAATCATCTTCGTGTAATTTATTTACAAAATTAATTTGGTCTTTTAAAGCGGGTGTTGTTTTTTGTGCTAATACCGTCGTTCTGTCTTTCTCACCTTTAGAGTCTCTTATAGTTAAAGACTTAAATCCGAAATCGACGTCTTTTACTCTAAGGTGTAAACATTCATTTAAGCGCAACCCACTTCCGTATAATATGGATACTATTAATTTGTTGATACCTTGTAATTTTTCAATTACACTTAATGCTTCTATTCGAGTAAAAACAACTGGTAATCTTAATTTTCTTTTCGCCCTTATTACATCCTCTAACCACCCAAAATCCATATCTAAAACATTCTTATATAAAAAAACAATCGCACATAATGCTTGCGTCTGGGTTGAAGCGCTTACGTTTTTTTCAACCGTCAAAAAATTTAAATATTTCTCAATATGTGTTTTATCTAAATCCTTTGGATGCTGTTTGTTATTGAAAAGTATAAATTGGCGTATCCAGCGAATATAAGATTCTTCAGTTTTTTTGCTATATCTCCTCGCCCTTAAAGTTATCCTAACTTGTTCCAATAACTTTGGTTTTTTGTTAGAATATATAAAATCATTTTCTGAAACTTTAAGCATCATATTAAATATTGGATGATTAATAATCAAATTAGAAAATAATTTAATTATTCACAATCCTATTTTTTTTGATTTAATAAATCACTCTAAATACTTTACAGTCCCAAAATAACCATAGATTTTTTTTAAAGAGCTTTATGGGATCCGTCGCAAAACGGTTTATTTCCTGAATGTTTGCAGCCGCACCAGGCTACTTTTTTTTCTTCGGTTATTTCCACAGCAATTGGCGAAAATTCACTCCCCTTGTGCGATCCGTCGCAAAAAGGTTGATTTTGGGATTTACCGCAGGCGCACCAGAAATATTTGCCCGGCTTTACATTTGATACGAAAGGTGCTTTCTGGGGAATTTCAGTTTTGTTCATAATAACTCCATCATCTCTTAAATTTAAAATTTATACTTTCCCAATTAAGTTAATTAACCAAAAAGCCATCCAGCAAATAAAAACTAATGGAACAATTGTACTTGTAGAGGGAAAATATATTTGTTTACTATATCTGTTTAATGCAAATACTTCAATTACCCTTTTTAACTGAATTATAATAACTAATAATATTATTACTATTAGAAATGGATTGTGGTAAAACGAATCAATTATTTCAAAATTACTTAATGAATAAAACGCCCTTGTAAATCCACATGTTGGACAGCTGTATCCCGTTAGTTCTTTAAAACCACACTTAATTAAATCTATTTTCGTAGGGTTTATTAAATGAACAGATATTAACAACAAAATTAATATTCCAATGCTCATTAATAATGATTTAATGCCCCCGTATTCCTTTTTAATTCTTGAGGTTTTCATTTTCCAAAGTAATTAAAATGATACATCAGGATTTATTGTTTCCTCATCTCTAATTTCAGAAAATATTTTATAATCATCGCCAAACTGTTCAATAAACTCTACTCCGAAAGCCCTGAATGTATAGGATATAGGCAATAGAATAACAGAATTAATATAAGGTATTAGAAGCACTATAAACCCAACACAGCATGTTAACAGACCTAAAACAACTACACAAATTATAACACATACATCCAATAAAAATTTAATTATCCCGAATAACAGAAAATAATCCAAATTCCGCGCAAATAACGCTAGAAAATTCCTCCATGCGGCAACGGCGCTCACTCTTTGTTTATACATAATCGGTACTATAAAATTTTCAAGAAAACAATCGATATAGCCGAAAATTATAAAGACTGGAAGTAAAATTAATAATGAAATAATAATTGCCGGAATGTAAGGTTCAATTGAATCTGCGGTCTGATATATATTAAATGCCGTATTAAAACCAATGTAGATAATCAGTGAGAAAAAGATTAATAATCCCATTCCAAATGCGAAACGCCATAAGAATAACCAATTTGCTTCTCTCTGATATTCGGACCAAGGTGCCGATACTTCCGCCGCGTCATTAACAACATTATCTAAAAACATAAACTTGCCGCGGGAACTCAAGTATGTTAAAACTATAATTAATATAAAAATTAAAAAAATACCGATAAAAATTAAAACCGCCCATAATGGATTTTCGGCTAACCACAATTTGGCCTCATATGGAAAATTGAAAAAATCCTCTGCGGTAAAATTCCCTCTATTGTTATCGAAAGAACTTTTGCTGCCTGTACAATCCATCATTCCTGCAAGGAATGCAGTAAAGCCCACTATAAACCATTTTTTAATATCAAATGGTTTGAATAATGCCCTGCTCATCCTTTTTACCGAATCGGATAAGGGTTCAATAAATTTTACCATAGTACAACTCCTTTTATATTTAGAGATTTCTCAATTATACCTGGATTGCACTTTCAATCTAAGACTTTTGTGTCCTATTTTAATCTAATAATTATTTGAATGTTGTTGGGCATCCATAATCAGAGTTATATTAATTATGTCTTAAAACCTTTTCTGAAAAAGATTACTTTATATTAAAATATAAACTACGTTACGCCCTTAATTAACATGGCTTATTTTTTATTGAATTACCTTAACAAAACAATTGCCCGGAAAAGACATGTAAATCTTCTCCGGGCTAATATTATTTATTTCACTTTTGGTCCTAACATTTCTTCGGGTTTAACTTTTGCATCAAATTCTTCCTCGGTTAATAAACCTAAATCAACAGCCGCTTTTTTTAAGGTTGTATTTTCGGCATGGGCTTTCTTTGCAACTTTGGCTGCGTTATCATATCCAATGTGAGGATTTAGCGCTGTAACAAGCATAAGTGAGTTAGTAAGATAATGGTTTATCATTGTTTTGTTGGGTTGAATTCCAACTACACAATTGTCTGCAAAACTTTCGCAAGCGTCGGAAATCAGCCTTATTGACTGAAGTAAATTAAATATCATAACCGGTTTAAATACGTTTAATTCGTAATGTCCTGTTGCTCCGCCAAAATTAACGGCAACATCGTTACCCATAACCTGCACACAAACCATAGTCATAGCTTCTGATTGCGTTGGATTTACTTTACCCGGCATAATTGAACTTCCCGGTTCATTTTCGGGTAATAATAATTCACCTATACCGCATCTTGGACCCGAACCGAGCATTCTAATATCGTTTGCAATTTTCATTAAAGAAGCCGCAAGGGTTTTCATTACTCCACTGGCTTCAACAATGGCGTCATGAGCGGCGAGGGCTTCAAATTTATTGAGCGCTGTTTTAAATTCGTTGCCCGATATTTCAGATATTTTTTTTGCCGATAAAACCGCAAAATCTTTATGAGTGTTTAATCCGGTTCCTACCGCCGTTCCACCTAAAGCCAATTCACTTAACCTTGGAAGACATCCATTAATTCTATCTAAACCGTAAGTCAATTGTTGAACATAAGCGCTGAATTCCTGCCCTAAAGTTAATGGTACCGCGTCCATTAAATGTGTTCTTCCAATTTTTATTATTTCGCTGAATTCTTCGGCTTTAACTTGTAACGCGTCTCTAAGTTTAGTTACCATAGGTATCAATCTGCGGTAAATTTCTTCAACAGCCGCAATATGCATAGCGGTTGGGAACGTATCGTTAGATGATTGCGCTTTGTTTACATCGTCATTAGGATGAATAGGTTTTTTGCTTCCCATCTCGCCGCCGGCTATTTCAATAGCTCTATTGGAAATTACTTCGTTGGCGTTCATGTTTGTCTGCGTTCCGCTACCGGTTTGCCATACCACTAATGGAAAATGATCGTCTAATTTGCCCTCTATTACTTCGTCGGCAGCTTTTACAATTAAATCCCCTTTTTCTTTTGCAAGCATTCCTAATTCAACATTTGTTAGAGCTGCGGCTTTTTTTAATATCCCCAAGGCTCTAATCAATTCTCTTGGAAATCTTTCACCGCCAATTTTAAAATTCATCAACGATCTGGCTGTTTGTGCACCGTAATATTTATCCGACGGTACTTTAACTTCGCCCATGGTGTCCTTTTCAATCCTGTATTCCATTTAATACTCCAATTTGATTAAATTTTATATCTTGAAGTTAAGGTAACATTGGAATAATATCAATTTAGAAAGATCATTTAATTCATCTATTATTAAATATTTGCTATCTGCCAGCTTAATCTATTTACGCCCGGCATATGAATATTTCCCCTAAATTAATTAAGTTGCTGAAAAAAGTATTAACTAAACAACTTAATATGTTAGTATTTGAATAATATTTTATTAATTTTATTCGATGATATTTATAAATATATCATTTATTATTTTTAATTTTTATTGATCTTGTTTATCTACTGTTTCTATATATCCAGTAACTAAATACAGTTCTAAATTATGCTCCCAAATAAAATTAAACTGGTGATTCTCTCAAATCTGAAAGAAAAAGAAAATACAAAGAATTTAATCACCGGTATAATAAGTAAATATAAGCTCACTCAGGATTCGGTCAATCTAAAATTCGGTTCGCCCGATAGGGCCCCTAACAGTCTGCTTGTCTCTCTTGAAATACCATCGAATAATGCGTTAGAAATTATAAAAAGATTCACTCAGGAAAATCTGCAGATTCTCTCCAACGAACCGTTTATTAAAAATGCGATTCGTGAGGGACGAAATGAAGTTAAAATCAATAAAATTGAAGTAGTACACGAAATAAAATACCACTCATTTTTGGAATCAAAATCAGAAGATAAAAGTTTATCAATCGAAAAAATTGCCGAGATGGGCGATTGGCAGTTATTGATTAAAATAGCAAAAAATCAATCGATCAGTCATATTGATACGAGCAGAAAGGTAAAAGAAATTCTGCCGGAAGTGCTTTCAAATTTTATCAAAAACGAAATTGAAAAAGAAACCGATAGTGTTCTGCTTCTTAATAAAAAGGTCGATAAACTTTTGAGCATTGCTGAAAGTGCCGATTTAAACTTGTTAAGGATGAAAGAATATATGATGCTCGCCGGACAGGAGGTTTTAAATATTTCTGAAAAATATCCTAAAGAATTTTCACCGGAATTGTTGAAACTCGCCAATTCCTCCACGGCAATACCAATCGTTAAACTGAAAGCCTTTATTTTGTTGTATAAAATTGTTAGCTCTGATACTGAATTATATAAAAACGAAATTAATAATGCCGCACGGTTTATTAACGCCAGAGCCTTAAATACCCTTGCTTTATCGGTTTTTAATTTGACCGATGAAGAAAAAAAATTGTTTGAAGATGGTATTGATTTTTTTACGAAAGGAAGAATGAATATATAGTGATCTGAGATTTATAAATCTATTTTACCGAGTAATTCTGTGTAATTCTTCTGCCGCCCACATATCGTTTATTATAGTAAGTACTTTTAAGCGATGATATAGAAACCCCCAAACTGGAACTGGCGTGTGCAAAAAGATCGTCGCCAAGGTAAATGCCTACATGCCCGGGATTCGATCTTCTGCGTGTATTAAAAAAAACAAGATCGCCGAACTCCAAAGAATTAGAATCTATTGTATCACCGATTTTAAATTGTTCCCTGGCACTGCGCGGTAAAGTATACCCTAAGGAACTGCTGAAAACATTTTGTGTAAATCCGGAACAGTCAATCCCTCTTAAATCGTTGCCGCCATACTTATAAGGCGTATCCAGAAATTTAATTATTTCAAAAAGCATTTTGTCACGGTCGGTTAAAGCGTTGCTTAATTTTTCTATATATTTGTAACTTTTTAGGAATGCTTCTTTATCTACAGGAAAATCTTCAACTGGCAGTTCATCGAATTCTTCAATCTCTTTTATACTTAAGGAATCATGAAATACTGTAACAGTGTCTGTTTCTATGGGCATAGGAATTTCTTTGGCTGCAAATCTGTTCTTTTTAACGGGGGATGGTATGGTAACCGTAACCGGTTTTTTATAACGGGATGTGTATGTTGCCGAAGCACAATTGCTTAAGGAGAATAAAAGCGTGCCTGAGATGAAAAGTTTTATCAAATTCTTTACACTAAACATCGTTAACCGAGATAAGACCTTAAATTTCGGCTTCGGGACGCATGCCTTAGCCTTCTTATAGCTTTTTCTTTAATCTGCCTCACTCGTTCACGTGTTAAGTTAAATTTTTCACCTATCTCTTCAAGGGTTAAAGAATGTTCTTTGTTTAAACCGAAATAGAGTTTTATTACTTCGGCTTCTCTTTCTGTTAATGTTGAAAGCGCTCTTTCAATTTCGTTTCGTAAAGAATCGCTCATTAAAGTAAAATCAGGCGAAGGTTCGTCTTCGCTTTCAAGCACATCCAATAGTCGGTTCTCTTCACCCATGTTAAATGGCGCATCCATAGAAATGTGACGGCCGGATATTTTTAAAGTGTCAGAAACTTCACCTATATCCATTTCAAGTTCGCGGGCTAGTTCATTAGCATTCGGCTCACGCTCATATTCCTGTTCAAGATTGCTGTAAGCTTTTCCAATTTTATTAAGCGCTCCAACACGATTTAAAGGTAAACGTACAATGCGGGATTGTTCCGCGAGTGCCTGTAAAATAGATTGACGAATCCACCAAACAGCATAAGAAATAAACTTAAACCCTCGCGTTTCATCGAATCTTTTTGCCGCTTTAATTAAACCTAAGTTGCCTTCGTTAATTAAATCACCCAGCGATAATCCTTGATTTTGATACTGTTTGGCAACACTGACAACAAATCGTAAATTAGCTTTAACTAATCTTTCTAAAGCTATCTGATCTCCTTTTTTTATTTGAATTGCTAATTCAATTTCCTGATCGGGATTAAGAAGATCAACTTTCCCGATTTCCTGAAGATATTTATCTAACGATTGACTTTCTCTGTTGGTGTACTGTTTGGTTATTTTCAAAACAATCCCCCGTCAATTTAATTCAGAATTAATGGAATCCACAATTCCAACGATAGTTGCATCAACCGGAGCCATGTCAACATCCATCGGTATTACCGCTTCACTTGCGGTAATATAATAAATTATTTCTCCCGCTCCAGCGCCTGCGGTGTCGATAGCAATAAAAGGCTCGCCCAGAATTTCTAAATCGCCGTTTAATGGCTGAACAAGCAACATTTTGTAACCGTGTAAGGATTCATACTTTCTTGTCGCCCATATATTACCAATAACTCTCCCTAAAAGCATCAGTTCTCCACCAGATCTTCAACTTTTTGTTTAACTGAAATATCAAGTTTATCAACAATTGCCATAATCACCGCGTCAATCGGTTTATTTTTTGTTATGGTGGTTTGCCTTGCGCTGCTGCCCTGCGCAACAAGTACAACTTCTCCTACACCGGCTCCAACAGAGTCAACAGTTACAACAGTCTTATTTGTTGGAGTATAATCCAAATTTAGTTCTCTTACAATTAAAAATTTGGAACCAACCAGGCTTTCGTCTTTTCTAGTAGACCATACCATCCCAATTACTTTGCCTAATACCAATTTTTCCTCATTATAAATTATTATCTGCTAATTCTATATCTGCAAATTTATATTTTTCTTTCTTATTTGTCAGTATCTTGAGTTTATTATTTTCAGCTATTACAATTATTAAAATATCTCGCAAATCACCTTTTTTACCAGAATACTTTTTTACTGACAAGCTGTAACGGTAATGTATGCCTAATATTTTTAAGGAACCCAGTAATTTATCAATTGCAAGCTGTTCCTCAACGCTGGCGGCGGCAAGATATAATTCCGAAGCATTTATAACGGTGGTAAAACATATGCCGGCAGCCATAGCTTTTTCGAGCATAGATTTTGAATCGCGGGACTGGGTCAAATGATCGACTAAAATATCAGTATCAATAAGAAAATGTTTCTTATCGGACATAAGCTTCAATTCGATTAAGAAAATTTGTATCCTTTATGCTTCCTTTTGATTGGTAAAACGCTGATATTATGTCTTCCGATAAACCTTGTAATTTTTGTATCCGATTAAAATCTTGTATATCAACAGTAAAATTAATATCGCCTTTTAATATTTTTTTCTCTTTATCCACGGAATCTTCAGATATATCAAATTTAATATTATCGGGAAATAAATTATTTACACCCGGTGTTTCCTTGTTTTTTTTTACCGTTAAGCTCTTATGTATTTCTTTATTATTCATTTAAAAAACTTTTCCCTTTAAGAGTATTATTTACTTTAAAATATTGTGCGGCTGTTTGCGCAATATCTGCAAATGTTTCCCTTATTCCTAAATTTTTTCCTTTACGTTTTTTATTATAATATAATAAAGGTACATATTCCCTGCTGTGGTCGGAACTCGTTGATGTGGGATCATTGCCATGATCAGCGGTAATAACTAAAACGTCGGTGTCGTCAAGTTTATCAGTAATTTTGGGGAGAGCTTCGTCAAATTCTAATAAAGCCTTGTAAAATCCATCAGGATCGTTTCTGTGACCATAATAAACATCGAAATCAACAAGATTAATAAAAATAAAAGCGCCCTGTTTTTCGGAAAGAGTTTTAATTATAGCGTCAATTCCTTCGGCATTTGATTTCGTTTTTATTTTAGTTGAAATTCCACTGTAATTAAAAAGGTCGTTAATTTTTCCGATAGCAATTGTCTCAATTCCTTCGGCTTGCAAAACATTTAGAATAGTAGGACCTGTAGGATCCAGGGAAAAATCTTTCCTGTTTGTTGTGCGTTTATAGCTGCCGCTTGTTCCTGTAAAGGGACGGGCAATTACTCGCCCTACAGAATCCTTATCTATTAGAACTTTATCACGCGCAATTTGACAAATTTCGTACAACCTTTCTAAAGGAATAACTTCCTCGTGTGCAGCAATCTGAAAAACCGAATCGGCGGAAGTGTACACTATCGGGAAACCTGTATCCATGTGCATGTCTCCCAATTCTTCAATTATTACAGTTCCTGAAGCGGGTTTATTACCAAGCACCCCTTTTTCACCGGTCTTTTCAAGAAATTTTTCGATAAGTTCTTTTGGAAATCCTTGGGGATAATAGGGAAAATCGAAATCAACTTTTAATCCGCCGATTTCCCAATGCCCTGTAGTGGAATCTTTTCCCGGTGATATTTCATTCATTTTGCCGTAGGAAGCAATTGGTAAGCTTACTTTATCTATTCCGTTAATCTGAACAATATTACCCAAACCAAATTTTTTTAAGTTCGGCAGATCTATGCTGCCTATGTGCCTGGCAATGTTTGAGATTGTATTACTGCCCTGATCGCCGTAATTTGCCGCGTCGGGTAATTCGCCGACACCAACTCCATCTAGAATAAGTAAAACAAAATTATTCAATAGACCTCTTTAAATACTTTTAACTGTATTACCGCCCTTTTCAATAGATTTATTCAAAGCTAGTTCCGCGTCGTACATTACTTCTTCTACATCTGTTTTATTGGTGGTATTGGCAACCCCTATTGAAACTGTAAAAGTGGTTTGTTTTGTAGCAACGGCAATCGGTTTACGCGCTATTTTAATACGAAGTTTCTCCGCCCAAAGAAATGTTTCTTTAATGGGTGTATTAAAAAAGTAAATTCCGAATAATTTATCTCCCAGCCGGGCTATTATGTTAAATTTATTGGTTTCCTCTCGTATTATTTGCACTATAGATTTTAATACTTTAGGGAAAGGATCACCTTCAAATAATGAACCTTCTTCTAAAAATGCGTCAATTTGAATTAATACAAGAGCGCCGGGAATTTCCATAAATGCGGATTTTTCCAGCTCGGTTTTAAGTGAGGAAATAAATGCATTTTGATTGAGGAATTTTGTCTCCACATCGTTTGTCAGCAAACTGCGCAACAAACTTTGAGATGAGTAAGAGTAAACAATGTATGCGAATATTTTAGTTGCCTTTTTAAGAAATTCGATATCGCTGTTTGTATAAGAATTTTTCTTTAGACTTTCGAAACAAAGGACTCCAAAATTTTGTTCATCGTAAGTTAAAGGAATTGCGAGAAAAGATCCGTCGAATGTTATTCCCTCATTTTTAGTATAACGTGGAACCTCATTCTCCGCAGTATCGTCCACTTTAACTGGAAGTCCAGTAAGTATGCATTTACCAGTAAGCGTGTCGTTCAAATCAATTTCAGAATACTCGCCAACATATTTTAACGAAGTATTGTTTGTTACTTTTGAAATCTTAAATTTGTTATCGCCTGCCGAAAAAGTGATAAAAGCAAAAACATCCCACTGAAGCAGAGATTTAATTGATGTTTCAACAATGTTGTTAAGTTCTTCTTCCGTCTCAAACTTTTTATTCGCCGATAGAATTCCCAGAAGACTTTTTAACCTTTCCTCGGATTGTGTGTTAGAGAATTTTTCATCGAACAATGATATTATTGAAGAAATAACGCGAACAAATCGACCGAGAGAATAGATTGTTTCGATGCCGAATGCGTCAATAACTTTGGAATCGATAGCGAGCACAGCTGATAATTGTTCGTTGTAATAAAGCGGCACTCCGATAAAACTTTTAATTCCCTGCGGTTTACTGTAATAACGTATAACGTCTTTTTCTGCGTTTTCTGGAATATCCGTTAATAACTCGGGTTCTTCTTTAAGAACAATTTTACTTAATATATCGTCTTCAACGTCAAATTTTTGGAGAATTATATCGGTAGAACCCGAAGCGTAACTTTCTAACGCTATTTTATTCTTCCTTTTGTTATACCAGAAAAATAAAGTGGCGTGCGCCATATAAGCTTCTTTAATTACAGAAAGAATTTTTTCGAGAATAAAACTAAAATGTTCGTCGTGTCCAATGTTTTCGGGCAGTTTTTCATTAGCTATTCTAACAAAGTTTTCTTTTAAATCAGGCGGTTTAAAATAATTTTTACCGCCGATGGAACTTCCAGCCCTTATATCACCAGCTTTGGAAACTTCAATCTTTTTATTAGGCGAAATAATTTTAAATTCTTCGCCGTAATCTGTTTCATAAAGTTTCTCTTCCCCTTCTTCTGCATCTAGTTCACTATCTTCTTCATACTCATCTTTGTAAGGAATATCGCCTTCCCTAATTGAATCGCGAAGGAAAATTATGAATGCGACATAAACTATAAGAAGTACCGCGGCTATAACATTTAATATAAAATCTTCTGTAAAAAATTGAACTGCGGAAAGCAAAGGGATTAAAAGGAATGTTAGAAATCTTTTTCTATTTCTGTTTATAAATGGCATCGGCAGTATTAAAAATAATTATAAAAGATTAAGAGAAATAATAATAAAACTTTATATCAATATCATTATTAAACCCGCCTAAATGAGGCTAATTTAGATATTTTGGGTATAATTCATATTATAAACTAAAACTATTTTTAAATGTTATACAATAGGACATCCCTGAATTTAAGCGTGGGGCAATCATTACTATAAATTCTACATAAATATTTCATTTAATACACTAAGAACTTCTTTTCTTCCTGTACCTTTAACCGAGGAATAAAGAATTACATCGGTCCCAATTTTAACATTTCCAAAAGCATTTTTTATATATCTTTTTGCGTTTACGATTTCGGACTGTTTTAATTTGTCAACCTTTGTTAATATATAATTACATGGTATTTCTAGATCTTCAAGAAATGTATGAAGCAGCATATCAAGTTTGGTGGGTTCGTGCCTGCTGTCTATAAAATGAAAAGCTCTTACTATATTTCCGGATTGCTGCAGGTAATCATTTATTAGCTGCTGCCACTCGTCTCTTTCTTTTTTTGATACTTTGGCATAACCGAATCCCGGTAAATCTACAATATAAAATTTATCGTCTACCAGATAATAATTTAGTAATCTTGTTTTACCGGGGGAAGAACTTATTTTAGCAATCTCCTTCCTTCTAAAAAAAGAGTTAATAAAAGAAGATTTGCCCACATTGGATCTGCCGCACAGTATAATTTCAGGAAGTTTACGTTCCGGAAGTCCATTTACAGTGGATGCGGATTTTATAAATTTTATGTCATCGAACATTTATACCAGTATAATTATTATTATAAAATAAACCTAGAAATTTGAAAAAATAAGATAATTCAACCAGGAGGATAAATCTGTTCGGTTTAATAAATTTTTAGAATATTTAAAATAAAAAAAGAGCAGACCAACAGGAATGCTCTTTAATATTTACAAGAAAAAGTGAAATTATTTTTCTTCGCTTTTTTCTTCAGAACCTTCAGAAGCTTCGTCTGTTACAACTTCTTCAATAACGTTAGCATCTTCTATTTCTTCCTTTTTAGCTTTCGCTTTAGATCTTGTTTTGGCTTTAGGTTTAGGTTCTTCAACAGCTGCTTCAACTTTTTCTTCAACTTTTTTAGTTTTTACTTTGGCTTTAGCTTTAGTTTTAGGTTCGCTTTTTACTTCAACAACGTTAAAATCAACAAGTTCAATAAGCGCCATTTCAGCCGCGTCGCCTGCTCTATTACCCAATTTAACTATTCGAGTGTAGCCGCCAGGTCTGTCTCCAATTTTCGGAACTATTTCGGAAAATAATTCTTTTAACACATCTTTATCTTTAATAAATCTGGCAACAAATCTTCTTCTGGCAACTGAGTCATCTTTAGCTTTAGTGATAAGCGGTTCAACAAATGATCGAGTTTCTTTTGCCTTAGCTAGGGTAGTTTTAATTTTTTTGTGTTTAAAAAGAGCTGTAGCCAATGCTTGTAAAGTTGCAGCTCTATGTGATGAAGTTCTTCCTAATTTTCTACCTTTAACTCTATGTCTCATTCTTCTACCTTTTTTGCAATATTAGTTATTATCAGTATCGTATTTTATATATCGGTCAACGTCCATACCAAAATCGAGTCCGTAATTTTCTACGATTTCAATTAATTCAGCAAGGGACTTTCTACCAAAGTTTCTGAATTTTAACATCTCAGATTCATCTTTACGAACTAAATCGCCAAGAGTTTTGATGTTAGCGGCTTTAAGACAATTATGCGATCTAACGCTTAACTCTAAATCGTCTACACTAGTTAATAATATTTTTTTGATTCTTTCAGTTTCAGCATCTTTTTCAGTTTCAACTTTATGCTCTTCCTGCTCAACATCAAAATTAATAAAAAGATTAATATGATCTTTAAGCACACTGCCAGCGTTAGATAATGCGTCTTCAGGAGTCAAACTGCCATCTGTAGTAATTTCGAGTGTTAATGCCTCAAAATCGTTACTTTCCCCAATACGTACATTTTTAACATCGTACGTAACTTTGCGGAGTGGCGTATAAATAGAATCAATAGGAATAATTCCAATAGTCTGATCAACAATATTCTGCATTGTAGAAGGGACATAACCCTTTCCAAAGCCGAAACGCAATTCCATAGAAACTTTCGCGTCACCATTTAAGGTTGCAATTTTATGGTCGGGATTCAATATTTCGATATCGGGACAAGCTTTTTGCAATTCTTCTGCTTTAAAGTCACCAGGACCGTTTAAGGATAATTCTAATCGATTCGCTTTTTTGTTCAATATTTTCAATCGAACTTTTTTTAAGTTCAATATAATTTCAGTAAGGTCTTCAACTACTCCGGGTATATTTGTAAACTCGTGCAGTACACCGTCTACCTTAATTGCATTGATAGCAGCACCGGTTACCGATGATAAAAGCACTCTTCTAAATGCGTTTCCTAAAGTTACACCAAATCCTCTTTCTAACGGCTGAACGGTGAACTTTCCGTACCGATCAGACGCTGTTGAATCTTCTAATATCACACCTTCCGGCATCTTAATGAACGGATAGCTCATTTAAAATTCCTCTTTCTAATTATAGATTATTTTGAATACAACTCAACAATCAGTTGCTCATTTGCATTTAACGGTATTTCTTCTCTTTCAGGAACTTGTAGAAAAGTACCGCTTAATGAAGCTTTTTCAATTTGTAACCAACTGTACAAATTATCCTTGGTTCTTCGTAAAGAATCATGAATAGAATCCATTTTTTTACTTGCATCTCTAACTGAAACAACATCTCCAGGAGCAACTAAAAATGAAGGAACATTTACAGTTTGTCCGTTAACCAACAAGTGACCATGTAAAACTAACTGACGCGCAGCTTTGCGAGAAGGAGAAAATCCTAATCTAAAAACCACATTATCCAATCTTCTTTCTAACATCATAATCAAGTTAGCGCCAGTAACACCTTTTTGTCGGTTTGCATTCTCAAAATAAGTTCTAAACTGAGTCTCAAGAATTCCATAAATTCTTTTAACTTTTTGTTTTTCTCTTAACTGAACTCCGTATTCGGAAAATTTAGCTCTTCTATTTAAACCATGCTGTCCGGGAGGATAATTTTTTTGCTCAAGCGGACATTTTTCGGAATTACATTTAGAACCTTTAAGAAAAAGCTTCTGTTTTTCCCGTCTGCATAATTTACAACTTGGACCAGTATATCTTGCCATTAAGTACTCTCCTAATTAAACTCTTCTTCTTTTGGGTGGTCTGCAACCATTATGTGGGATAGGTGTAATATCTCTGATAGACATTACTTGTATACCAGCAGTAGTTAAAGCACGAATAGCCGCTTCTCTTCCTGAACCTGGTCCTTTTACAAAAACATCAACACGTCTTAAACCGAGATCGTGAGCTTCTTTTGCAGCCGATTCAGCAGATACCTGAGCAGCAAAAGGTGTGTTTTTTCTAGATCCCTTAAAACCATTTTTACCAGCAGACGACCACGAAATTGTATTTCCATAAATATCTGTTATGGTAACAATAATATTATTAAACGATGCTTTAACGTGAGCAACGCCAACAGCATCCACATGAACTTTCTTTTTTGTCTTTTTAACTGACTTAGCCAAATTTCAACTCCTTTTTAATTATTTCTTGCCGGCGACTTTCTTTTTGCCTGCAACAGTTCTACGTTTACCTTTACGAGTTCTAGAGTTGGTTTTAGTTCTCTGTCCACGGCAAGGCAAGCCACGTCTGTGTCGTAACCCTCTGTAGGCACCAATATCCATTAATCTTTTAATATTTTGTTGAACTTCGCTTCTTAGCGCACCCTCAACTTTATATTCGGTGGTCATTACAGATCTAATTTCAGCAACTTCTTGCTCAGTTAAATCAGCAATTTTTTTCTCCGGATCCACTTTAGCTTTAGCTAAAATATCACGCGACGATACCTGTCCGATACCATAAATATAAGTTAATCCGATGTAAGCTTTTTTTTGTTTTGGTAAGTCAATACCTGCAATACGAGCCAAGCTGTATCCTCCTAATAAATTCTAACCTTGTCTTTGTTTATGTTTTGGAGTTTTGCAAATTACTCTAACAACACCTTTTCTTTTGATGATCTTGCAGTGCTCACATATTTTCTTTACTGATGCACGAACTTTCATCTTCGCTCCGTTTATTTATATCTGTAAGTAATTCTACCTTTGTTCAAATCGTAGGGAGATAATTCTATAGAAACTTTATCTCCAACTAATATTTTAATAAAATGCATACGCATTTTACCCGAAATATGAGCTAACAATTCGTGTCCATTATCAAGTTTCACCCTAAAATGTGCATTCGGCAACGTTTCAGTTACCACTCCATCTACTTTAATTGCGCCTTGTTTAGCCATTTAACACACTGTTAATATTTCAGGTTTTCCATTTATTATCGCAATGGTATGCTCAAAATGAGCCGAAGGTTTTCTATCAGATGTTCTGACTGTCCAACCGTCGTTTGCAACATCAACATTAAAACTTCCTAAATTAACCATAGGTTCAATAGCAATGGTTAATCCGTTTTTAATTTTTGATCCTGTTCCTCTTCTACCGAAATTAGGTACCTGCGGTTCTTCGTGTAAATGTCTTCCTACACCGTGTCCGCACAATTCCCTAACAATACTAAATCCATTTCGTTCAACTTCTTCTTGAACGGCGGCAGAAATATCACCGATTCTGTTATCAACAACTGCCTGCTCAATCCCCAAATAAAGGGATTTTTCCGTTACATCCATTAATTTTTGTTTGTCTTCCGAAACTACACCCACAGCAACACTAATTGCCGCGTCTCCATAATAATTATTTTTCAGAACACCAACATCAATAGAAAGTATTTCACCTTCTTTCAGAACACGATTACCAGGAATTCCGTGAACAACTTCGTAATCTACTGATGTACATAAAGAACCTGGAAAATCAAATGATCCTGCCTGGGAGTAACCCTTAAATGCAGGAATCGCATCATTACTTCGTATATAATATTCAGCTATTTTATCTAATTCTAAAGTTGTAATACCGGGTTTAACATTTCTTTTTACCAATTGTAATGTTTCTGCAACTATCAAACAACTTTCACGGATTTTATCAATCTCATTTTTAGTCTTAATAAGAATCACTTAAATCCCGCCTCGTCGTCCTTTCATTTTACCCGATTTCATAAATCCATCATAATGTCTCATAAGCAGATGAGATTCAACCTGCTGTAAAGTATCCAAAGCCACACCTACCATAATCAACAAACTTGTGCCGCCAAAAAATGAGGCGAAACTGCCCGATACACCAAGCCTAGAAATAAAAGCTGGTAATATAGCAATAATTGCTAAGAAAATTGAACCAGGTAATGTGATTTTTGTAAGAATATTATCAATAAAATCGGCAGTTTGTTTTCCAGGTCTAATACCCGGAACAAATCCACCTTGTTTTTTCATATTTTCAGCTACATCCTGAGGATTAAACGCAATTGCCGTATAAAAATACGTAAAGAACACAATCATAATTGCATAAACTGCAGAATATGTAAATGACGTATAATCAAAATGGCTGGCAAAAGATTGCATGAATTCGTTATTCGGGAAGAAAGAAAGCACAGTGCTTGGAATAAACATTATTGCTTGAGCAAATATAATGGGCATTACACCGGCTGTATTAACACGTAAAGGAATATACTGTGTTACACCGCCGTAAACCTTTCTGCCAACAACTCTTTTTGCGTATTGAACTGGAATTCTGCGAGTACCTTGTGTAACAAGAACTATACCCGCGATAATTAAAACCATGAACGCAAGAATAATTATTTCAATTACAATATTTCTAGTTCCTGCACTTATTAAACGAACCTCGTCCAAAATTGCAAAAGGGAAACGGTTAATAATATTAATAAATATTATAAGTGATATACCGTTGCCTATTCCCTTCTCAGTTATCTGTTCTCCGAGCCACATCATAAAAACTACGCCGGCTGTCATGAGAATAACTGATTGCAACACAAATCCAAAACCTTGAATATCTGCAGGAACAACAGGAACACCATTAACAGACAATGGCAATACAACGCCTGTCACAATTCCAATTCCCTGAAAGGCGGAAATAAGAACTGTTCCATAACGCGTAAGCTGAGTGATTTTTTTCCTACCTTCTTCACCTTCGCGCTGCAGTTTTTGGAAATACGGTACAACCGCACCAGCAAGCTGAATTATAATTGATGCGCTTATGTAAGGCATTATACCTAAGGCAAAAATGGCTACATTACTAAATGCGCCACCCGCGAACAGGTCGTATAGTCCCAATAAATTATCACCGGTTTTATTAGCCATTGCTTCTGAAAGCAAATACGAATCAACACCGGGAAGTGTAATGTGAGAACCAAGCCTTACAATAAATAGTAATGCTAAGGTATAAAGTATTCTTTGCCTTAGCTCATGAATCTTAAAGATATTCCGGAATGTGTCTTGTATTTTTCCCATTAAGCATTAATCTCTTTAATAGTGCCACCAGCGGATTCAATTTTTTCTTTTGCAGAAGCGCTGAATTTATTGGCTTCTACCTGCAACTTTGCAGTTAATGCGCCGCTTCCTAAAATTTTATAAGGATGAGCAGCTTTAGAAATAACACCATTTTTATAAAGAACAACAGCGTCAATTTTTCCGTCTTCAATTTTTTTAGAGTCAACCAATTGTTGCAAAACTTCAAGATTTACTACTTGATATGCCACTTTAAAAATATTGGTAAATCCTCTTTTAGGTACCCTTCTTTGTAAAGGCATCTGTCCACCTTCAAACCAGGGGCGGTAGTTATAACCAGATCTTGATTTTTGACCGTTCATACCTTTTGTAGCTGTACCACCGTGTCCACTACCTTCGCCTCTACCAATACGTTTTCTTTGTTTGGTAGATCCTTTTGCATATTTAAGATTACTTAAAACGTCCATTTATGCCTCTTAATCTTCAAATTCTTCAATTTTTACTAAATGCGATACTTTATTAGCCATTCCTCGTATCTGAGGTGTATCGTTATGAATCTTAAAGTAATTAGGTCTGCCTAAACCTAAAGCTTCAATAGTTCTTTTCTGATCTTTAGGCCTGTCGATTACACTTTTAGTTTGTGTTATTTTTAATTTTTTAGCCATTCTAATCCTCAATTACGCATTAAATAATTCAGATAGTTCAATTCCTCTTTTAAATGCCATCTTTCTGGCGTCAATCAAGCTAACTAAACCGTTTAATGTTGCTTTAACTTGATTGTGAGGATTACTTGAACCCAACGATTTTGTCAGGATATCCTGAATCCCAGCGGATTCTAAGACAGCCCTAACTCCGCCGCCTGCAATTAATCCGGTACCTGCAGATGCGGGTTTTAATAAAACTTTGCCAGCTCCATATTTACCGATTATTTGGTGAGGAATAGTGCCTTTTACAACAGGAACTCTGTACAAATTCTTTTTAGCGTCATCAATTCCTTTTGAAATTGCATCGGTAACTTCATTCGCTTTTCCTAAACCTACTCCAACATGACCATTTCCATCACCTACAACAACAATAGCGTTGAAGCTAAAACGTCTACCACCTTTAACTACTTTTGCTACACGATTTATGTGCACAACTTTTTCTTTTAATCCTTCAAGACCAGAGACTTTTTTCGGCTTCAATTTCTTCTCCTTAATTCAAAATTATCATTTGTTTTTGTTGCCCGAGGAGGACTTGAACCCCCACATACGGCGCCAAAAGCCGGTGTCCTACCATTAGACGATCGGGCAATTAATTTACAACTCTAATCCACCTTCTCTTGCAGCTTCGGCAACAGCTTTAACTCTACCGTGATATTGGCTAAGACCTCTATCAAAAACAACACTTTTAATATTCGCTTCAACTGCTTTTTTTGCTATTAAAGTACCAACTAATTTAGATTTCGATACTTTTCCTTTTGCATTTTTTATATCATCAGCAAGTTCCACAGACTTTGAGGATGCGGCAACAAGTGTTTTGCCGGCAACATCATCTATAATTTGAGCATAAATATGATTTAAGCTTCTAAATACAGATAATCTAGGTCTTTCAGGTGTACCAAAAATCTTTTTACGTGCTCTAAAGATTTTTCTTGTTTTTCTTGCTTTGTCTTTCTTTGTCATCTTTTAACTACTCCTAGACTATATTATTTACCTGCTGTCTTACCAGCTTTCTTAACAATAACTTCAGTAGAATATTTAATACCTTTTCCTTTATATGGTTCAGGTTCTCTGAAAGATCTAATTTTTGCAGCAACCAATCCTACCAATTCTTTATCAATCCCAGATATCTTAATCTGTGTCGGAATCGGAACTTCAAAGGTAATTCCACTAGGGGGTTGGAAATAAATTGGGTGCGAGTAACCTATAGTTAAAAGAAGACTTGTTCCTTTAAGTTCTGCTTTATAACCAACACCAACTATATCCAATTGTTTTGTATATCCTTCCGTAACACCTGTAACCATGTTCTGAATTAATGCTCTCGTTAGACCATGTAATGCTCTGTTTTCTTTCTGATCATTGGGTCTTGTAACTAAAACTTCAGATCCTTCTACATTCACTGTCATGTTAGGATGAATATTTAACGATAACTCACCTAATTTTCCCGCGACTTTAAATTCATTGTTCGATCGGGTTATTTTAACATCTTTAATATTTATTGGTTTTTTACCTACTCTAGACACTTCATTACCTCATTCAATTGTTACCAAACGTGGCAAATTACTTCGCCGCCAATGGATTCTAGTCTTGCTTGTTTGTCTGTTAATAAACCTTTTGAAGTCGATATTATAGCTATTCCTAGGCCGTTTAAAACTTTTGGAATATCTTCTTTACCAACATATGTCCTAAGACCTGGTGTGCTGATTTTTTTGAGACCTGTAATACTTGCAGATCCATCGACATATTTAAGATGGACTCTTACAATATTTTGTTTACCATCTTCTATTACATTAAAATCGCGAATAAAATTAGCATCTTTAAATATTTCGGCCATTTTTACTTTTGTATTAGAGGCCGGAATATCAACAAATTTCTTTTTAGCTTTTACAGCGTTTCTAACTCTTGTCAAAAAATCTGCTATCGGATCAGTAACTGGCATATAATAATTCTCCTATCTAATCAATTACCAACTAGATTTTTTAATTCCTGGAATTTCACCTCTAAGAGCCATTTCTCTAAAGAGGAGTCTTGATATACCGAATTTTCTGTAATAACCTCTCGGTCGTCCGGTAATCATACATCTATTTCTCAACCTAACAGGTGAAGCATTTTTAGGAATAGCCTGCAATCCCTCGTAATCACCTTTTTCTTTAAGTTCTTTTCTTAATTGAGCGTATTTCTCAACCAATTTTTTTCTTTTTACTTCTCGTGCAATTAAAGATTTTCTAGCCATTTATAACCTAGCTTTTTAATTAAATTATTTTTTCCTAAAGGGAACACCAAATGCTAATAAAAGTTCGTATGCTTCTTTATCCGTTTTTGCCGAAGTAACAAATGAAACATCCATTCCCCTTACTTTGCTGATTTTGTCAACATTTATTTCAGGAAATATTATCTGTTCTTTTATACCCATGGTATAGTTACCTCTACCATCAAAAGATTTATCTGAAATACCCCTAAAGTCTCTTACACGCGGTAATGCTACAGAAATTAATCTCTGTAAAAATTCGTACATAATATCGCCACGTAAGGTAACTTTGGTACCAATTTTCATTCCTTCGCGCAATTTAAAGTTAGAGATTGATTTTTTAGATGTTATAACCGAAGCTTTTTGACCGGTTATAGTTTCCAACTCAGTAACAGCAACCTCTAAAGATTTTGAATCCTGAACAGCTTCTCCTACACCCATGTTAACAACAATTTTTTGCAGCTTTGGAACTTCCATAACACTTTTATATTTAAATTGTTCGAGCATTTTTGGGATAATTTCGGTTTTGTATTTTTCTAAATACATACTCGGCACTTTAACTGGTTTTGCCGCTTCCGAAGCCTGTTTCTTCTCAACTTTCTCAACTTTTTTAGGTTCTTGCTGTTTGTTTTCTGCTTTCTTTGCCATTTAAGATCTCGCCTTAAAATTTATTACAACATTTCGCCACTGGATTTGCTAACTCTAACGCTTCTTTTTTTACCAGATTTCTCATCAATAATTATTTTTTTACCTATTCTAGTAGGTTCACTCGATTTAGGATCAACAACCATTACGTTAGAGACGTGAATAGGTGCTTCTTTTTCAATAATTCCGCCTTGTGGATTTGCCTGATTAGGTTTAGTGTGTCTCTTTCGAATATTAACACCTTCAACTATAATTCTTTCCACTTTTGGAAATACTTTAAGTACTTTACCGGTTTTTCCTTTACTGTTACCGGCTACAACAACTACGTTATCATCTTTTTTAATTCTCATATCCAATATCCTTGATTAAAGAACCTCGGGGGCCAATGAAATTATTTTCATAAATTTTTTATCTCTAAGCTCACGCGCAACAGGTCCAAAAATACGTGTTCCTCTTGGTTCGTTTTGTGGATTTAATAATACCGCAGCATTTTCATCAAATCTTATATAAGAACCATCTTTTCTTCTAACTTCTTTACTTGTCCTTACAACCACTGCTCTGGAAACTTCACCTTTTTTAACGCCACCACCAGGAATTGCAGCTTTTACAGAAACAACAATTAAGTCGCCAACAGTAGCATATCTTTTACGGCTACCGCCTAAAACTTTTATACATCTAACTTTTTTTGCTCCGGAGTTATCTGCAACTACCAGGTTTGTTTCTTGTTGAATCATCTCTAACTACTCCTTATCCAAACCTTATTTATTTAGCTTTTTCAACTATTTCAACTACTCGCCAATTTTTATTTTTACTAAGGGGACGAGTTTCCATTATTTTCACAACATCACCAACGCTGCACTCATTTTTCTCATCATGAACCATAAGTTTAGTCGTTTTCTTAAAATATTTCTTGTAGATAGGATGAGCTACTTTTCTTACAATAGCAACTGTAATGCTCTTATCCATCTTATTCTTAATTACCAAGCCTTGTCGAGTTTTTCTTAATGATCTTGTTTCCATAAAACTTTAGCAGCTCCTAGTTTGTTACTTCTACTTTCTTGTTGGCTTCTAACTCGCGTTCTTTTAATATAGTTTTCATCATTGCTATATCTTTCTTAACCAGTTTAAGTTTAGCGGTATTGGTCAAGTTTTTGAGTTCATGCTGAAATCTTAGATCAAGTAAGTCAGCTTGCTCTTCTTCAATTCTTTTAATTATTTCTTCGTTATTCATTTCCCGAATTTCGTAAATCTTCATTTCTCAACCCTTTTTATTGTTCTAAGTCAGGTCTGACCGCAACTCTTGTTTTAATAGGTAATTTGTGTCTAGCAAGTTCAAAAGCTTTGAAAGCAATTTCTCTTGATACTCCGGATACTTCAAAAAGTATTCTTCCCGGTTTTACAACCGCTACCCAAAATTCCGGGTTACCTTTACCTTTACCCATTCTAGTTTCTAAAGGTTTTTTGGAAACTGGTTTATCAGGGAAAACTCTAATCCAAACCTTACCATCTCTTTTCATTGTACGTGTAATCGCAACACGACAAGCTTCAATTTGACGGCTTGTAATCCAAGCCGCATCTAAGGCTTTTAATCCAAAGTCGCCAAAACTTATTGAGCTGCCTCTATAGGCTTTTCCTGCTCTTCTACCTCTATGTGATTTTCTATACTTAACTCTTTTAGGCATTAACATGACAAAAACTCCTGGTAATCTTTATTCTGATAATCTTTTACCTAATATTTCGCCGCGGCATATCCAAACTTTAATGCCTATCGCACCATAAATAGTATGAGATGTAGCTGTTGCATAATCTATATCGGCTCTTATTGTATGCAGCGGAATTCTACCTTCTTTATACTGCTCGGTTCTTGCCATTTCGGCTCCACCTAATCTTCCGGAACACATAACCCTAATACCTTCGGCTCCCATTCTGCGGGCAGAAGTAATTGCAGATTTCATTGCTCTTCTAAAAGATATTCTTCCCTGAAGTTGAGATGAAATATTTTCTGCTACCAACTTTGCATCAAGTTCCGGTCTTTTAATTTCGGTGATCTGAACTTTCACTTCTTTATCGGTAATTTGTTTTAACTCTTGCTCTAATTGAGCAATTTCTTTTCCGCTTTTTCCAATTACTACACCGGGTCTTGATGTATGTATCGTTAAAATAATGTTCTTAGAAGTACGGTCGATTATAATTCTGGCAATACCCGCTTTTTTTAATCTGTTTCGTATGTATTTTCTTAGTTTTTCATCTTCAAGTAGTTTGGCTGCATAACTCTTGCCTTCGTACCAGTTAGATTCCCAACCTCGAATAACACCGACCCTAAAACCAATTGGATGTACTTTCTGACCCAAAAAATCCTCCGATATTAATCTTTTGTCGCTACTATTATTGTTAAATGATTCGATCTTTTTCGCATTCTATAGGCTCTTCCCATAGGTGCAGGCAACATTCTTTTAACTGTTGGACCTTGATTTACAAACGCTTCTTTTACATATAAGTCAGCAGGATTATGTTTAGAATCTTCATCCTTGTTGAACAAATTTGCAACAGCTGATCTTAAAACTTTTTCGGCAGCTCTTGAAGCATGTTTAGTAGAAAAGTGTAAAGTTTCAATAGCCTTATCTACAGATTCGCCTCTTACCAGGTCAATAACTAATCTCATTTTCCTGGGAGATGAGGTTATATACTTATGTGTCGCTTTTGCTTCCATTATTCTAATCCTATATACCTTGACTTATCGTTTTGAAGCTTTTTCAGCTTTAGTTCCAGGATGCCCTCTAAAAATTCTGGTTGGGGAAAACTCACCGAGTTTGTGACCTACCATATTTTCAGAAATATAGATGGGGATCATCTTGTTTCCATTATGTACTGCTATTGTGTGTCCAACAAATTCAGGACTGATAGTGCTGGATCTTGACCAGGTTTTAACTATTTTTTTCTGACGAGTATCATTTAGCTTTCTGATCTTACCCAACAACTTTACATCAATATGAGGACCTTTCTTTACTGATCTTGGCATACTTTACTCTAAGCTTTTCTTCGTTTAATAATATATTTATTAGATTGTTTTTTCTTCGATCTGGTTTTCAAACCTTTTGCTTTCTGACCCCAAGGAGAAACTGGATGACCGCCGCCCGAAGTTTTACCTTCGCCACCACCCATCGGATGATCTACAGGGTTTTTAGCAACACCTCTTGATGTAGGTCTTATACCTAACCATCGGCTTCTTCCGGCTTTACCTAAACTGATATTTTCTTTATCTGAATTTCCAATAGTTCCGTATGTTGCCATACATTCCAAACTTATAACTCGTACTTCGCCTGATGGTAATTTAACTTGCGCAAATTTACCTTCTTTAGCCATCAATTGAATTCCTATACCTGCAGATCGGCCTAACTGTCCGCCTTTTCCAGGTTTAAGTTCAACATTATGAATAAAACTGCCTAAAGGTAAATCCTTTAATTTCAGGGCGTTTCCTACTTTAATTTCAGCACCTTCACCAGACACTACAGTATGTCCAACTTTTAAGCCTTCGGGAGCAATAATATATCTTTTTTCACCGTCGGCGTAAACTAATAAAGCAATTCTCGGACCTCTGTTAGGATCATATTCAATAGAAGCAACTTTTCCTGGGATTCCAAATTTATCTCTTTTGAAATCTATGACCCTATATTTTCTTTTATGTCCGCCGCCTCTGCCACGACTAGTAATTCTTCCGTGGTTATTTCTTCCACCGCTTTTAGTTAAAGAAACAGTCAAAGATTTTTCCGGTGTTGTTTTAGTAATCTCATCGAAACTTGAGATTGACATAAATCGTGTGCCGGGGGTATTTGGTTTTAATTTTCTAATTGCCATTCTCTAAACCTCTCCAAAAAGATCAATCTTTTGACCTTCCTTCAATGTAACAATAGCTTTTTTGAATCTTGGTGTTTTTCCGGAAAATCTACCCTTTTTAGTAAACTGAGTTTTTAATTTTCCTTTATACTTAATTGTATTTATAGCTTTAACATTGACTTCAAACTTTTTTTCGATCGCATTAGCTATTTCAATTTTGTTGGCGTTTACATCAACCACAAACCCGAACTTATTCTCTTTTTCAGTAAGATCTGTCATCTTTTCAGTCAACAAAGGTCTTATTATTATATTATGCATCTTATCCTCGGTAGCGATTAGTTAAAAGTACTTTCTAATTTCTCAACTGCACCTTTTTGAAGAAGCAGAATCTGACTGTTTAATAATTCATAAGCCGAAACTTTGTCTGCTTCGCGAACACTTACTTTTTTAACATTTCTACCGGATTTATAAATGTTTTCCTGAGTACCATTTGTCAGTAGTAAAGTTTTTTTACCAGTAAGTTTTAATGCATCAAGAATTTTAACAAAATCTTGAGTTTTTGGAGTATCGAAGTTAAAATCTTCGACAACAATAATTTGCTCAGATTTTGCTTTAATAGATAAGGCTGATTTTCTGGCTAATCGATTTACCTTTTTATTAATCTTTTGTCTGTAATTTCTTGGTTGCGGCCCAAAAATAGTACCACCACCAATCCAAATTGGCGATCTGCTTGTTCCTGCTCTTGCAGTTCCTCTACCTTTTTGTTTCCAAGGTTTTTTACCGCCGCCACTCACTTCACTTCTACCTTTAGTTTTGTGAGTACCTTGTCTTTGATTTGCTAAATAAGCTTTAACAGACAAATAGATTACGTGGTCGTTAGGCTCGATGGCAAAAATATCGTTGGTTAACTCAACCGACTCGCCAGTTTTTGTACCATCTATTTTATAAATATCTACTTTCATTATTTAACCAATTACTTTTTAATTTCAACAATACTGTTCACTGATCCGGGTACGGCACCCTTAACTAAAATAAGATTCTTTTCAGGTATAATTTTCACAACTTTAGAACCACTCATAGTAGATTTACTGTAACCAGTTCTTCCTGCCATTTTAGTACCTTTAAAGACTCTTGAAGGATAAGAACTAGACCCAATTGAACCCGGTGCTCTTTCTCTGTCTCCTTGTCCGTGTGTTCTACCGCCAACGCCGCTGAAACCATGTCTTTTCATAACACCCTGGAAGCCTTTACCTTTGGTTAAGCCAGTAACTTTAATTTTATCACCTTCGGTAAAAATATCGACTGTTATAGAATCGCCAATTTTGTATTCAGAAACATCAAAGCTTTTAAATTCTTTTAACACTAAAGCCGGCGTTAAATTATTTTTTGAATAATGACCTAGCTGTGGTTTGCTTACATGCTTTTCTTTCTTTTCACCGAAACCTATTTGTAAAGCATTATAACCATCTTTCTCTATGGTTTTAATGTCCACAACACTGCATTTTTCAACGTCAATTACCGTAACCGGTACAATTGTTCCATCGGCAGTGTAAACACTAGTCATTCCTAATTTTCTTCCTAACAAACCAGGCATTTTGAAGTCCTTATAACTTAATCTCAATATCAACTCCCGCCGGAATCTCTAATTTGCTCAAAGAATCGACGGTTTTGTTATTTGTGTTATGAATATCTATAATTCTTTTATGAGCTCTAATTTCGAACTGTTCTCTAGACTTTTTATCAACGTGAGGAGAGCGCAATACAGTGTAAACTGATCTTTTAGTTGGCAAAGGAATAGGCCCAACAACAACTGCACCAGTAGTTTTCACTGTTTTAATAATCTTTTCAGTCGATTTATCAATCAGTATATGATCGTATGATTTTAATTTAATTCTTATCTTTTGACCAGACAATTTGTCACTCCTTAAAAGTAACCCGGCGGTAAAACCACCGGGATAAATTTATTATTCGTATATTTTAGTAACTAAGCCAGCACCAACAGTTCTTCCGCCTTCACGGATAGCGAAACGTAAACCTTCTTCCATGGCAATTTCGCCAATCAAATCAATTTTCATTTTAACTTTATCACCAGGCATAACCATTTCTGTACCTTCAGGTAAAGTAGCAATACCAGTAACGTCAGTTGTTCCGAAATAGAATTGAGGTCTGTATCCGGAGAAGAATGGAGTATGACGTCCGCCTTCTTCTTTTGACAAGATGTAAACTTCACCGTCAAATACTTTGTGAGGAGTAATTGAACCAGGTTTAGCTAATACCATACCTCTTTCAATTTCTTTTTTATCAATACCTCTCATAAGTACACCAGCATTGTCACCAGCCATAGCAGAATCTAATTCCTTACGGAACATTTCAATTCCGGTTACAACTGTTTTCTTGTGCATTCCAAGACCAATCAGTTCAATTTCTTCTTGAATTTTAACTTGACCTCTTTCTACTCTACCGGTTGCAACTGTACCACGACCAGTGATAGAAAAAACGTCTTCAACAGGCATCAAGAAAGGTTTATCAACTTCTCTTGCAGGAAGAGGAATATAATCATCCACTGCAGCCATAAGTTCCCAAATGCAATTTAATCTTTCATCATCTGCGGGAACTGAATCATCCGAAGAGGCTTCCAAAGCATGTAATGCAGAGCCTTTAATTATCGGAATTTCATCGCCTGGGAATTCGTAATCAGTTAATAATTCCCTTAATTCCATTTCAACTAAATCTAACAATTCTTGGTCGTCAACCATATCAACTTTATTCATGAAAACAACCATTCTAGGCACACCAACCTGGCGGGCTAACAAAATGTGTTCTCTAGTTTGTGGCATAGGACCGTCAGTTGCAGCAACTACTAAGATAGCACCATCCATCTGAGCAGCACCTGTAATCATATTCTTAACATAGTCAGCGTGACCAGGACAGTCAACGTGAGCATAATGTCTATTTGCTGTTGAATATTCAACGTGTGCAGTGGCTATGGTAATACCGCGTTCTCTTTCTTCTGGGGCATTATCAATACTATCAAAAGTCCTTTTTGAAGACAAGCCTTTTTTAGCAAGAGCCATAGTGATTGCGGCTGTTAGAGTAGTCTTACCATGATCCACGTGACCAATAGTACCTACGTTGACGTGAGGTTTACTACGATCAAATTTTTCTTTTGCCATCGAGATTACTCCTTTTATTTCTAATGATAATTAAACAGTTTCTTTTTTTCTATTTGATGTTTTTTCAACAATTTCATCTGTAACTGATTTTGGCGCTTCAGCATAATGTGAGAATTGCATAGAATAAATTGCTCTTCCTTGTGTTGCGCTGCGCAATGTAGTAGCGTAACCAAACATGGTGGATAAAGGCGCCAGAGCTTTAATAACTTGAGCGTCTTTACGAGCTGTAAATCCTTCTATTTTCCCACGTCGTGAGTTTAAGTCACCCATTACGTCACCCATATATTCTTCGGGCGTAATAACTTCAATACTCATCATCGGTTCCAAAAGTATTGGTTTTGCTTTTAATGCACCGGACCTAAAAGCCATAGAACCAGCTACCTTAAACGATATTTCATCAGAGTCCACATCATGGTATGAACCATCGTAAAGCTTAACTTTAACATCCACAACGGGATATCCTGCAACAACACCGTTGCGTAAAGATTCCTGTATACCATTTGACACAGGAGTAATATATTCTTTTGGAACAACACCGCCTACAATGGCATTTTCAAACTCGTATCCTTTGCCAGGTTCGTTGGGCGAAATTTCAATCCAAACATGTCCGTATTTACCACGTCCACCGGATTGTTTAACAAACTTACCTTCGGACTGAATGGTTTGAGTAATTGTTTCTCTATAAGCAACCTGAGGTTTCCCAACATTTGCTTCAACTTTAAATTCACGTTTCATTCTATCAACTAAAATCTCAAGGTGAAGTTCACCCATACCGCTTATTAATGTTTGTGAAGTTTCATCATCAACTTTAACTTTGAAAGTAGGATCTTCGTCGGATAATTTAACTAAAGCATCGGAAAGTTTATCCTGATCCGCTTTGGTTTTCGGTTCAATTGCAATTTGAATAACCGGTTCCGGGAAAGCCATTTTTTCAAGAACAATGGCATCATCCTGCGTACATAATGTATCACCGGTTCTTGTATGTTTAAGTCCAACTATTGCAGCTATATCACCTACTCTAATATCCTCTAAATCTTCGCGTCTGTTAGCATGCATCAAAAGAATTCTGCCAACTCTTTCCTTTTTACCAGAAACCGAATTAAAAATATATGATCCTGATTTTAACGATCCTGTATAAACACGCACATAAGTTAATTTACCAACAAAAGGATCCGTCATAATTTTAAAAGCTAAAGCTGCAAATTTTTCTTCTGGATCAATTTTAAGAATCACATCATCATTATTATCGACATGATGAGCGTGCAAATCTTCAGCGTCCAAAGGAGAGGGCAAAAAGTCAATTACTATATCTAATAATTTCTGAACACCTTTGTTTTTGAACGAAGAGCCGCATAAAACAGGTGTAATTTTTAATTGAATTGTAGCTTCTCTAAGTACACTTTTTACTTCATCTTCAGATATTGATTCACCCTCTAGATATTTCTCCAGAAGAGAATCGTCGATTTCACTTACCGCTTCGAGCATAATAGTTCTGTATTTATTAGCTAACGGAACTAAATCAGCTGGAATGTCTATATCTTCAAAAGTTGCGCCTTGAGTATCTTCGTGATACATTCTAGCTTTCATCGACATCAAGTCGATAACACCCTGGAAAATATCTCCTTCGCCAATAGGTAAAGAAATTGGAACTGCGTTTGCGCCAAGTCTTTCTTTCATCATATCAACAGCATGATAAAAATCTGCGCCAACCCTGTCCATTTTATTTACAAATGCAATACGCGGTACTTTATATTTATCTGCCTGTCGCCAAACTGTTTCAGATTGTGGTTCAACTCCGCCAACGGCACAGAATAAAGCTATTGCTCCATCCAGAACCCTTAGTGATCGTTCAACTTCAACAGTAAAATCAACATGACCGGGAGTATCAATAATATTTATTTGATGATCTTTCCAGAAAGCAGTTGTAGCAGCAGAAGTAATTGTAATACCACGCTCTTTTTCCTGCTCCATCCAATCCATTGTTGCTGCGCCATCGTGAACTTCGCCCAAACGATGCACCTTACCAGTATAGAATAAAATTCTTTCTGTTGTAGTGGTTTTACCTGCATCTATGTGCGCCATAATACCAATGTTACGAACCTTGCTTATATCTACTCTTTTACCCGACATCAACTAACCTTTCTTACCATTTAAAGTGAGCAAACGCTTTGTTTGCCTCAGCCATTCTGTGAGTATCATCTTTTTTCTTAACTGAAGAACCTTCGCCATTAGCGGCAGCTAAAAGTTCGCTTGCTAATTTTTGAGCCATAGATTTATCTTTTCTATCGCGCGAATAATTACGAATCCACCTTAAAGCAAGCGCAGTTCTTCTTTCATGTCTAACTTCCATGGGCACCTGATATGTTGCGCCACCAACTCTTCTGCTTCTAACTTCAACTAAAGGAGAAACATTGCTAACGGCTTTTTTGAAGACATCCAACGCCGGCTTCTTAGCACGTTTTTCGAGAATATCGAAACAATCGTAAATCATTTGTCTTGAAGTTGACTTTTTACCGTCCCACATCATATAGTTGATAAACTTCGAAACGAGAATATCGTTATACTTTGGATCGGATTTAATATACCTTTTTTCTGCTCTTCTCTTTCTCATAATACTCTTTACTTTTTAGGTTTTTTTGTACCGTATTTTGAGCGGCCTTTTTTTCTATCATCAACACCGCTAGTGTCTAACGTACCTCGTATAATGTGGTATCTTACTCCAGGTAAATCTTTAACTCTACCACCTCTTATCAAAACAATAGAGTGTTCCTGCAGATTATGTCCTTCTCCAGGTATATATGCAGTAACTTCCATTCCATTTGTAAGTCTAACACGTGCAACTTTTCTTAAAGCCGAATTAGGTTTTTTAGGCGTAGTGGTATAAACTCGAGTACACACGCCTCTTTTCTGAGGACAAGCATTCAAAGCCGGGGCTTTGTTCTTCGAAGTTATTACCTTCCTACCTTTTCTAACCAACTGGTTTATTGTTGGCACTGAACTACCTCCATTAAAATAAAGTGCTTAAAAATTCAGACGCTCAATTTAGGTCTTTTCTTTAATAAAGTCAAGCAACGAAATCTAATTTTATTCGGTTTTTATTCCGTTTTCGCTGCTTCTTTTTCTTCAATATTCGATTCTTCAATAACTTCAGCCAATTCAGGTACTTCTTCGTTAGCCAAAATTATTTTTTTGTATTTTTTCAATCCCGTTCCTGCTGGAATAAGGTGACCCATTACAACATTTTCTTTTAATCCATTTAACGAATCAACTTTAGCTTCAATAGCTGCGTTAGTTAATACTTTTGTTGTTTCCTGGAATGAAGCGGCGGATATGAAACTTTCAGTAGAAAGAGCAGCCTGAGTAATGCCGAGTAAAGTATTATCGAAAGTTGCCGATTCTGCGTCGCGAGCAACCATTTCAGATTTACCTTTTCTTACCAAATCTGCATTAACTTCTCTAAATTTAGCGCGGGTAATTAATTGACCAGCGGTAAATCTTGATGCGCTTGGATCTTCAATATAAACCATTCCTCTGATTTTATCATTTTCATCAACAACTCTAACTCTGTCTATATAATCCTCATCAATAAATTTGGTTTCGCCTGCAGAAATAATCCTTAACTTCTGAAGCATTTGTTTCACTATCACTTCAATGTGTTTATCATTAATTTTAACACCCTGCAAACGATATACTTCCTGAATCTCGTTTACAAGATATTCCTGCACAGCGTTAGTACCTTTAATTTTAAGGATATCATGCGGATTAATTGGACCATCGGTAATTTTTTCACCTGCTGGAATTTCATCGCCTTCCTGAACAAGTATGTGTTTACCATAAGCAACACTGTAAACTTTCTGATCCATACCATCGAGAGATTCCACAATAATTTCGCGAGAACCTTTTTTACGAACTCCAAACTTAACGATACCTTCAATTTCGGAAACAACCGCTGGGTCATGAGGACTTCGTGCCTCAAATAATTCAGTTACTCTTGGAAGACCACCAGTGATGTCCCTGCTTTTTGCAGCTGATTTTGAAATTTTAGCTAAAATGGTTCCTGCTTGTATTGTTTCATTTTCGTCTACCGACAAGTATGCCCGGTTAGGTAAGTTGAATATTTTTTCGTGACCGTTTTCATCAGTAACAACAATACTTGGAGTTAAATTTTTATCCTTGGATTCAATGATAACTTTTTGAACGTGTCCTGTTTGCTCATCGGCTACCTGCTGGAAAGTAACATTTTCAACTAAATCTATAAAACGAACTTTTCCGCCTGTATCTGTAAGAATAACCGCGTTATAAGGATCATGATTGTATAATGATTGACCTTTTTTGATACTAGCATTGTCTTCGACCATAAGTTCAGAACCATAAGGGATTTCGTATTTCTTTAATTGTCTGTCGTCCTGATCAAAAAGACCTAATGAACCTCTTCGTCCAATAACTACTTTTACTTTACCGAAGAAGTCTGTTTTTTCAACAAAATTAATTTTATCATATTTAACAATACCTTCGACACTTGCGTCAACTTGCGATTGAGATGCAATACGTGATGAAGTACCGCCAAGATGGAAAGTACGAAGCGTAAGCTGCGTACCAGGTTCACCAATGGATTGAGCAGCAATAATACCTACGGCTTCACCTACTTCAACAAGATGACCGGTCGTTAAATTACGTCCATAACATTTTGCGCAAACCCCTCTTTTCGATTCACAGGTTAGTACAGTCCTTATATATACAGAATCGATTAAAGAGTCGTCTATTTGTTCGGCAACTTCTTCACCAATTAATTCACCGGCTTCAATAATAATTTCATCTGTTTTCGGATCATAAATATCTTCCTGCGCAACACGACCTGTAATTCGTTCTGCCAACGGCTCTCTTTCCAATTCTACGTCTTTTAATGCCGACATGTAAACGCCACGGATAGTGCCGCAGTCTATTTCAGATATAATTACATCCTGGGCAACATCGCACAATCTTCTAGTAAGATAACCGGCGTCAGCTGTTTTAAGAGCTGTATCGGCCAAACCTTTTCTAGCACCGTGAGTAGAAATAAAATATTCCAAAACGGAGAGGCCTTCTTTAAAGTTAGCCACGATAGGATTCTCAATAATTTCGCCCGATTGACCGGTTAAACTTTTTTGAGGTTTCATCATTAAACCTCGCATACCAGCCAACTGACGCACTTGTTCCTGAGAACCTCGCGCACCCGAGTCAACCATCATATGCAAAGAGTTAAATCCACCCTGGTCAGATTTAATTTTATCCATGAGGGTCTTACTAACATTGTTAGTTGTATGTGTCCAAACGTCAATTATTTTATTATAACGTTCAGCGTCAGTAATCAAACCTTGTTCGTGTTCGTTTAATATCGCACTAACTTTTTTGTTTGAATCCTCAATTAATTTCACTTTTTCATCGGGAATAAGCATATCGCTAAAACTGATTGAAATTCCTGCGGCAGTAGAGTATCTGTAACCCAACGCTTTAAGATTATCCAAAAAGTTTGCAGTAACTTCGTTACCCAATTTTATAAACATTTTATATATAAAGCCGCTGAATACTTTTTTAACAAGAAGCTCGTTCCAGTATCCCATTTCCGGAGGTACAATCTGGTTGAATATTATTCTGCCGATAGTTGTTTCAATAAGTTTGCCTTTCATCTTAACTTTAACTCTGGCATGAAGTTCAACAATTTTTGTATCGTAGGCAATAATTGCTTCCTCGGCATCGTTAAAAATCAAACCTTCCCCGATGGCGCCGCTTTTTACTTTTGTAAGATAATAACAGCCCAAAACTATATCCTGTGTAGGAACAACAATTGGACTTCCGTTTTGAGGCGACAATATATTATGGCTGGAAAGCATTAACAAAGAAGCTTCTAATTGAGCTTCGAAAGATAATGGTACATGCACAGCCATCTGGTCACCATCAAAGTCGGCGTTAAATGCAGTACAAACCATTGGATGCAATTGAATAGCTTTTCCGTCAATTAATAAAGGCTGAAACGCCTGAATACCTAATCTATGCAGAGTAGGAGCGCGGTTTAACATAACTGGATGTCCCTGGATCAGCTTTTCAAGAATATCCCATATTGCCGGATCTTTCCTGTCAACAGCTTTCCTGGCACTTTTTACCGTTTTAAAATGTCCGCGTTCAATAAGTTTTCGGATTATAAAAGGTTTAAAAAGTTCAACTGCCATATCTTTTGGCAAACCGCACTGATGCAGTTTTAATTCCGGACCTACAACAATAACAGATCGGCCGGAGTAATCAACTCGTTTACCGAGCAGATTTTGACGGAACCTGCCTTGTTTACCCTTTAACATGTCACTCAGAGATTTAAGAGGTCTGTTTCCATCGCTTCTTACAGCGCTGGCTCTTCTTGAGTTATCGAACAAAGCGTCAACAGCTTCCTGAAGCATTCTTTTTTCGTTTCTAAGAATTACTTCCGGTGCTTTAATATCTATTAATCTTTTTAATCTATTGTTTCTAATTATCACTCTTCTGTAAAGATCGTTCAAATCGCTGGTCGCAAAACGTCCGCCTTCTAGAGGAACCAAAGGTCTAAGTTCCGGTGGAATAACTGGAACAACACTTAGCACCATCCACTCGGGTTTGTTAGGAACTTTTCCTTCGTGCTCACGGAAAGCTTCTAAAACTCTTAGTCTTTTAAGAAGATCATTTCTTTTTTGTTGAGAAGTTTCGTTAGCAAGTTGAGCTTTTAGTGTTCTGAATGTCTCTTCAACATCAATACTTTTAAGAAGTTCTCTTACTCCTTCACCACCAATTTTTGCAAGAAACTTGTTCGGATCATTATCATCAAGAGAATCGTTATTGTGGGGTAAAGTGTTAACTATTTCAAAATACTGATCTTCAGAAATAAGATCTTTTTCCTTAAGTCCGGTTGGACCCGGGTTTATAACAACATACGATTCGTAATAAATTATTTTCTCGAGTTCCTTAGTTGTCATTCCAATAATATTACCAATTTTTGAAGGCAATGCTTTGAAAAACCAAATATGAACAACAGGAACAGCCAAACCCAAGTGTCCCATTCTTTCTCTTCGGACACTTTTTAAAGTTACTTCCACACCGCATCTATCGCAAACAATCCCTTTATAACGAATACCTTTATATTTACCGCAGGCGCATTCCCAGTCTTTAACCGGTCCAAAAATCTTTTCACAAAACAAGCCGTCTTTTTCGGGTCTAAAAGATCTATAATTTATAGTTTCTGGTTTTGTTACTTCACCATGAGATCTGGATAAAATATCATCAGGACTTGCTAAACTAATTGTCAGCTTATCTATCTGTTTTATTTTAGATTCTTGAGTTCTTAACCTCATGAGTCATCTCCTTAATAGAGTTAAAAAATTTGTTTAACTAGTTGATCTTGATATCGAGACCCAAACCTTGGAGCTCTTTGATCAAAACGTTAAACGATTCCGGTATACCGGGTTTTTGCAAATTTTCACCTTTAACAATCGATTCATATGCCTTAGCTCTACCTGTAACATCATCACTCTTTATGGTTAAGATTTCCTGTAATACATGGGCAGCGCCATAACCTTCGAGCGCCCAGACCTCCATTTCACCGAACCTTTGTCCACCGAACTGAGCTTTACCGCCTAAAGGTTGTTGTGTAATTAAAGAGTATGGTCCAATTGACCGAGCATGAATTTTATCATCAACCATATGTCCAAGTTTAAGCATATAAATATATCCGCAAGTTACCGGCTGATGGAATCTTTCTCCGGAACGACCGTCTATTAAAGCAGCTTTACTACCAACAGGCAGATTAGCTTTTTCAATCCATGCATCAATATCGGCAATACCAGCGCCATCAAAAATAGGGGTTTCAAAACGAACGCCTAAATTTTTACCAACCCAACCTAGAGCGGTTTCGTAAAGCTGTCCCAAATTCATTCGGGAAGGCACGCCCAACGGATTTAATATAATATCCACTGGAGTTCCATCCTCAAGGTATGGCATATCTTCTGCCGGAACAACTTTGGCAACAACACCTTTATTACCATGACGTCCAGCCATTTTATCACCAACTGAAAGTTTACGTTTTTTAGCAACATAAACTTTAGCCAATTGAACGATACCTGGAGCTAGTTCGTCGCCGCTTTGAATTTTTAATTTTTCGCGTTTATATTCCTCTTCAATATCGGCTCTGATCCTAAAATAATTTGAGAACAACAGTTTTACCATGTCGCTCTGTTTTTTAGCAGTGAACCATTCCTGTGTGTAGTCTAACTTAGTAACATCATCGATATCTAAAAATGTGCTGTCTTTAATAACCGTACCATTTCTTAAAACAATGGAACCATCTAAATCACGAATTCCTGAAGTAGTATTTCCAGCGCAAATTTTAGTAAGTTTCTGTATTAATTTGTTATAATGAGCATTTTTTTGCTTTTCAAATTCATGTTCAAGTTGATCAAGTTGCTTCTTCTCAAGCTTTTTAGAATCTGCATCTTTTCTTTTTCTACTGAACAAACGTGTTTTAATAATTGTGCCTTTTAATCCTGGAGGCGCTTTTAGAGAAGCATCTTTAACATCACCAGCTTTATCCCCGAAGATAGCTTTAAGTAATTTTTCTTCTGGAGTTGGGTCTGTTTCACCTTTAGGAGTAATTTTACCAATTAGAATATCGCCTTCTTTCACTTCGGCGCCTTCCATAATAATGCCGTTTTCATCGAGATTTTTAGTGGCTTCTTCACTGACGTTTGGTATATCCCGTGTCAATTCCTCTTCACCACGTTTGGTTTCACGAACCTGAAGCTCAAATTCTTCTATATGAATTGATGTATAAACATCATCGGCCACAAGTCTTTCACTTATTACGATAGCGTCCTCAAAGTTATATCCTCGCCAGGGCATAAATGCAACCAACACATTTTTTCCAAGGGCTAATTCGCCATTATCAATTGAAGGACCGTCGGCTAACACCTGATCTTTTTTGACCTTTTGTCCGGAACGCACAATAACTTTCTGATTAAAACAAGTTTCCTGATTAGTTCCGTTAAATTTATTTAGAGTGTATTCTACTCGTCTCTCATCATCAAATCCTGTTAATGCTTCAAAACTATCGGCATCAACATCATATTTTACAACTATTTTAATCGCATCCGCATATTCAACTATACCATTGCCTTCAGCTACTATCATAGATCTGGAGTCATGGGCAATTTTATATTCCATGCCAGTACCAACGAGCGGGGCTTCGGTAACCATTAAAGGAACTGCCTGACGTTGCATATTGGAACCCATCAATGCGCGGTTAGCGTCATCATGTTCCAAAAAAGGAATTAATGAAGCTGCTGCGCTAACAATTTGAGAAGGAGCAACATCCATATATTGTAATTCTTTTGGCAGAACCACAGGAAACTCACCTTTATGTCGGCATTTTACTCGTTCGCGTATAAAATTTCCTTGTTCATCAATTGGAGCGTTTGCCTGAGCAATTGTATATTCGTCTTCCTGATCTGCGCTTAAATAATCAACAGTTTTAGTGACTCTACCGTCAACTACTTTTCTGTAAGGAGTTTCTAAAAATCCAAATTCGTTAACTCTTGAATAAATTGTTAATGAAGAAATAAGACCGATATTTGGACCCTCTGGAGTTTCAATTGGACACAATCTTCCGTAATGCGAGTGATGCACGTCGCGAACCTCAAAACCAGCTCGTTCTCTTGTTAAACCTCCAGGTCCAAGAGCAGAAATTCTTCTTTTGTGTGTAAGCTCCGATAATGGGTTAGTTTGATCCATAAACTGAGATAATTGGTTGGTTCCGAAGAATGCGTTTATTACACTGCTTATTGTACGGGCATTAACGAGATCCTGAGGCTGCATATTTTCTGTATCCCGCATATTCATTCGCTCGCGTATTGTTCTGGCCATTCTGGCCAAACCAACGTTGTACTGCTGCATTAATTGTTCGCCGACTGTACGAACACGTCTGTTACCTAAGTGATCTATATCGTCTACGTTAACATTACCATTCTTCAAAAGAATGATGTTTTTCATAATAGCAACAATATCTTCCACTGTAAGAACTTTAATTTCAACAGGAATAGAAAGTCCCAACTTGTCGTTCATTCTAAAACGACCAACTTCGCCTAAATCGTATCTTTTTTCATTAAAGAACAATTTATCAATTAAAGATTGTGCTGCATCAACATCCGGAGCCTCACCTGATCTCAATTGTCTGTAAATAGCGAATAAAGATTCTTCTTTAGTTTTAGAGATATCTTTTCTTAATGTATTTAGAATTAAGTCCTGATCAACTGTTGTTTCAGAACTTATAAGTTTAATTTCATCAATAGATGAAGATTTAATTTGATCAATAATTTCTGGAGTTAGTTCACCATCTTTAGCTACAAAAATTTCACCAGTAGTCATATCGATTAAATCATCGGCAGAAACGCGACCATTGTGCTCTTCTTCATTAAGTTTCTTAACTTTAACAATTTCAACAAGATTAAACAGATTTAATATATCTTCATCCGATTCATAGCCTAAAGCTCTTAATAGTGTTGTCGCGGGAAATTTCTTGCGGCGATCGATATACACATACATGATATGATTGATATCTGTAGCAAACTCTACCCAGGATCCCCTAAATGGTATAATTCGCGCTGAATAAATTGGCGTGCCGTTTGGATGCAATGTCTGCGCAAAAGCAACACCGGGAGACCGGTGCAACTGACTAACTATAACTCTTTCGGCGCCATTTATAATAAATGTTCCTCTTTCCGTCATAAAAGGAAGATTTCCAAGATATACTTCCTGTTCAACCGAATTTACATACTCTTCGGTTTCATCGTCTTTGGTAGAAAGACGTAATTTTGCTTTAAGAGGAGCGTTATAAGTCAAACCTCTTTCTTCACATTCGGGAATAGAAAAACGTGGTTTTTCTATATAATATTCAACGAAATCCAGTCTGTAAAGCTCTTTGTTATCAAGAATAGGGTAGTTTGCATTAAACACCGATTGTAACCCTACATCTTTTCTTTCCGCAGGTGGAATTTTTAACTGAAGAAATTCTTCGAATGACTCCAACTGGATATTCAAAAGACTTGGTTGCTCAATACCAGCGGTGATTGATCCAAAAGATATTCTGTTGGTTAGCTTGTTAATATTTTGCTTCTCCAACCCTAACCTCCATAATTGGTATAAAAATTTGCAGATTTTTTTGTCTGCGTATATACAAACAAAAGTGATAAAGCAAATTTATCTGCTTTACCACTTTTGAAATTTTATAAAAGACTGAAAGTTCGTTACTTAACTTCTACTGTTGCACCAGCTTCTTCAAGTTCTTTTTTGATTTTTTCAGCTTCATCTTTAGATACAGCTTCTTTAACAGGTTTAGGAGCGCCATCTACTAAATCTTTAGCTTCTTTTAATCCTAAGCCAGTATGAGCTCTAACAACTTTAATTACATTAATTTTATTAGCGCCAAAGCTTGCTAAAATTACGTCAAATTCAGTTTTTTCTTCTTCAGCAGCAGCAGCAGGACCTGCAGCTGGACCAGCCATCATCATAGGTGCTGCTGCAGTTACACCAAATTCATCTTCTAAAGCAGTTTTTAATTCAGAAGCTTCAACTAATGTTAACGCTTTTATTTTCTCAACTATTTCAGCTATTTTTTCTGACATTTTTTAATACTCCTTATATCTATTATTTTCTTTTCAAATTTTTAAGCGGCTTTTTTCTTGCTGATCTCGTCAACTAAAACAACGATATCTCGCATTACTGCGCCAATGGCACCAACAACACCCGAAATTGGGTTGTGGATACTGCCAATGATACTTGCCATAACCTCTTCTTTGCTCGGCAATGAAGCAAGTGTTTTTAACTGATCTTTATCATAGAATGAAGATTCTATGTAGCATCCTTTAAATGAAAACTTCTTTTTCTCATCACTGAATTTTTGAATAATTTTCGCAGGCGCTGCAAAATTATTTTCCCCGGCGAAAATAATGCCGGTCATTCCAACAAGAAGATTACTCAATTCCCCATGAGTACCAGTTTCTTCAATCGCTTTAGAAATAAAAGTGTTTTTGTATATTTTATACTTCACACCTTCATTTCGGAACAACTTTCTTAAACCGTTAATTTCTTCAACGGTAATTCCCTGGTAATCTACAAGGTAAACAGCAGTAGAATTTTCAAAGTTTTCTTTAATTTCCGCGATGACATCAGCTTTTTCTGTTCTGTTCATCGTTCACCTAATTCATTTAACAAAATGACTTACATTTGAAGCTATATATTGAGTGCGTAATTTACTTTACAAGAGCCGAAGCAACTTCTTTAGCAACCTGCAATCCGGGTCCCATCGTACTGGTTATATAAAAGCTTTTTATATATTGTCCCTTAGCAGCCGAAGGCCTCAGCTTAACAATTGTATTAAGAAATGCCTGAGTATTTTCGATCAACTGTTTTTCGTCGAAAGACAATTTTCCAACTGAAGCATGCACAATACCTGTTTTATCAACTCGGAATTCAATTTTTCCGGCTTTAACTTCTTTTACGGCTGTAACAACATCTGTTGTAACAGTACCGCTTTTGGGATTTGGCATTAAACCTTTAGGACCCAAAACTCTTCCCAATTTACCCAATTCAGGCATTGCATCCGGCGTAGAAATAATAACGTCAATTTCCGCCCAACCATCCTTAATTTTTGCCAAATATTCTTCAAATCCAGCATAATCGGCGCCGGCATTTAAGGCTTCTTCAGCTTTTGGTCCTTTTGTAACAACCAAAACTCTAACCTCTTTACCGGTTCCGTGCGGCAGACTTACTGTTCCCCTTACCATTTGATCAGCATGGCGTGGATCAACACCTAAACGAACAGCGCAATCCAGAGATTCAGTAAATTTAACATTTGAACCTGATTTAAGCAGCTTAATAGCCTCTTCAATTGAATATTCTTTTTTGGTATCAATTTTTTCTTTAATTGCTTTATACCGTTTTGATACTTTCATCTTTTTACCAAACTTTAATGATTAATGTTAATCTTCTACTGTAACACCCATACTTCTTGCGGTGCCTGCAATCATACTTATCGCACTTTCAAGATCCGCAGCATTTAAATCAGGCATTTTCGTTTCTGCAATCTCTTTCAATTGGGCCTTTGTAACTTTAGCAACTTTATTCTTGTTAGGTTCAGCTGAACCTTTAGCCAAATTAATAGCTTTTTTCAACAATACAGCCGCAGGTGGAGTTTTTGTAATAAATGTAAACGATTTATCGGCGTAAACTGTTATTACTACAGGAATAATTAATCCTGATTTTTCGGCAGTTTTAGCGTTGAACTGCTTGCAAAACTCCATAATATTAACGCCTTTTTGACCAAGAGCAGGGCCAACTGGAGGTGATGGATTTGCCTGACCAGCAGGAATTTGAAGTTTTATATACCCAGTAATTTTCTTAGCCATAACTTATCCTATCAATTTATTTTTCTAATTCTGCTTGAACAAAATCTATTTCAACCGGAGTTTTACGTCCAAAAATAGAAACCATAACTTTAATTTTCATTTTTTCTTCGTTAACTTCTTCAATTATGCCAGTAAAATTGTTAAATGGACCGTCAATAATTTTAACGAAATCTCCCGTTCTAAAAATCGTTTCGGTTCTTTCGGTTTCGTCATTTTGAGTAATTCGGCCAACAATTCTTTTTACTTCGTCAGGCATAAGTGGATTTGGAGTGTTTTGAGTACCCAGAAAGCCCATAACAGAAGGTGTGTTAACGATAAAATCTTTCACCCTGTTATCAAGCTCGGCATTAACAAGAATATAACCAGGAAAGAAATTCTTGGTTTTAGTCTTTTTCTTGCCGTCTTTAACTTCAAACACTTTTTCCGTCGGCACCAAAATTTCAAGGATTTTAGCTTGAAGCTCATCGCTGTCGCGCATTTCTGTTTCAATTAACGACTTTACCTTGTTCTCATGACCCGAGAAAGTCCTAACTACATACCATTTTGTGTTTGGATTTTCCACTATTAAAATATACCTGTTAGAAGCTGTGAAATGGACATATCAATCAAATAAGTAAATGCAGAAAGCAATAAACAAACTACAATTACAATAGTTGTTGATTCTTTTAATTCGTCCTGAGTTGGCCAGGTAACTTTTTTCATTTCCTTGACCACATCATTAAAAAAATTAATTATTTTCTCTTTCATAAAATCTTCTTTTTACTGTGCAAATGGCACGTCAGGAGGGACTCGAACCCCCAACCTGCGGTTTTGGAGACCGCTGCTCTACCAATTGAGCCACTGACGTGTTTATTTAGTTTCTTTAAATAGAACGTGTTTTCTTGCAACAGGATCGTATTTCTTAAATTCTACTCTACTTGGATGTTCTCTTTTATTTTTTTTAGTCGTATACCTATATCCAGTACCTTCAGTACTTTCAAGTATTATCGTTTGTCTTGCGTTTTTTGCCTTTGCCATTTTTTCTCCAAATCTCTCAAGATTTAAATTCAGCGATATATTGAATCACAATAAATCTATTTTTTAACCGGTTTTGTCCGGTCAATAATCTAATTAACTGAGCTGACGACCGGGATTGAACCGGTGACCTCATCCTTACCAAGGATGTGCTCTACCAACTGAGCTACGTCAGCTTTTCAATCATATAATCAATATTTTTAGAACTATTTGAGCGGGAGACGGGATTCGAACCCGCGACCAATCCCGTTTGTACGGGATGACTCAATCAAAATCATATTTTGTGAGCCTTAATATCCTCTAATTTTCCCCCAATTCCTTTTAGGGATTTTAGATTCATTTCTCTAATCGACGATTCCGTTCTGGTCTCATACTCTTCAAAATGTTCAAGAACCCACGGCTGAAATCTTTTAGTCCATCTAGCTTTTGAACTGTTGTGATATTCCAACCGTTTTGCTAAATCTTTTGTTTGTCCCACATAAAAAGCGTTGTTCTTCTCGCTTCTTAATATGTAAACATAAAACTTCATTTGAGCGGGAGACGGGATTCGAACCCGCGACCAACAGCTTGGAAGGCTGTGACTCTAGCCAACTGAGTTACTCCCGCTTATAATTATTCAATTTTTATCAGAACTATAACGAAATTGTTTCATTTATCACTTCTTGAACCCGCGACCAATCCCGTTGAACGGGATGACTCTAGCCAACTGAGTTACTCCCGCTTATAAAAACTTCAATACACAAAAAACTATTTTTTTTAATGCTTGAAACAATTTCCCGGAAAATTATTTTTCCAGATATTTAATATTTATTTCTAAGCGTTAAAAAAATCAACGAAGTTTGAATAAAAAAGGGTTTATTACTCTTCTTCATCGATTTCAAAATTGTGGGCAGGGAGGGAATCGAACCCCCTCAGGCTTAGCCAACGGATTTACAGTCCGCCCCAACTCTCCAGCTTTGGCGCCTGCCCAGGTTTTGTAACAGTACACAATAAACTAATTTTAACGAGCAACAAATATATATGCATTTATTTTTAAATGCAAGAATTGTTTCTCTGTAGTTTTTTAGTAATGTGGAAACCTTAATGAGGTTTTAGCCAAAAAAGTACAGAAATTGTAAAAATTTAACAAAGGTGGGTCTAAAATTAATGGTTCCACAACTCCCTGTCTAAGCTGCGGTATTGAATAGCCTCACTTATAAATTGAGGAAGTATTTGATCCGATTGTTCCAGATCTGCAATTGTCCGGCTAACTTTAAGTATTCGGTCATAAGCGCGGGCCGAAAGTCCTAGTTTTGTCATAGCCATTTTTAATAGTTCCGATCCGGTCGAATCAATTGAACAATATGAACGTACTTCGCGAGTTCCCATATCCGCATTACAATGAATAAATTTTTGATTTTTAAATCTCTCCATTTGAATTCCGCGCGCACTAACAACTCTTTCTCTTATTTGTTTAGAGGATTCCCCCAATCTGCTTGATGATAATTCCTGATATTTTACCGCAGGCACTTCAATATGAATATCAATTCTGTCTAAAAGTGGACCCGATACACGCGACATATATTTCTGAATCAAATTTGGATTGCAGGTACACTCCTTATTAGGATCTGTAAAAAATCCACATGGACATGGGTTCATTGCGGCAACCAGCATAAAATTAGCAGGAAAATCCAATGACATTTTACTTCGGCTTATTGTAACCTTATAATCCTCCATCGGCTGACGCATTACTTCCAATACGTTTTTGCGAAATTCTGGGAATTCATCCAAAAACAGCACACCATTATGCGCGAATGAAACTTCCCCTGGACGCGGATAACTTCCGCCGCCTATTAATGCGGCATCAGAAACTGTATGGTGCGGGCTGCGGAATGGACGTTCCGTCAAAAGAGCTTTTTCTGAGTTTAATATTCCGGCAACACTATGAATCTTTGTAGTTTCAAGTGCTTCTTCAAATGATAGCGGGGGCAGAATTGAAGGGAATCTTTTAGCAAGCATTGTTTTACCGGAACCGGGCGGACCGATCATTATAATATTATGTCCCCCTGCTGCGGAAATTTCAAGTGCGCGTTTAACATTTTCTTGTCCCTTCACATCTGAAAAGTCCAAATGATACTTGTTAACTTCCATTAAAAGTTCTTTTGTGTCGGTTACAACTTTAGGAATTGATTTTTTACCATTTAAAAACTCGATAAGTTCACGTAAACAGCTAATCCCATATACTTCCAGGTCATCTACAATTGATGCCTCTTTGGAAGACTCAATTGGCAATACAATTCGTTTTATTCCCCTATACTTTGCTTCAACGGCAATTGGTAATGCCCCTTTAATTTTCCTTAGACTCCCGTCCAGTGAAAGTTCTCCAAGAATTATTGTATCATCAAGCAATAAAGAATTAACAGTTTCAACTGCTGCCAATACACCAATAGCTATTGGCAAATCGAAAGAGCTGCCTTCTTTTTTAAGATCAGCCGGTGCCAGATTAACAGTAATTTTTTTTAGTGGAAAATCGAATCCGCTGTTTTTAATAGCCGCAGTAACTCTTTCGCGCGATTCTTTTACGGCACTGTCCGGTAAACCCACAATTGTAATACCCGGCAATTGTTTTTCGCAATGAGTTTCAACTTCAACTATTATGGCGTCAATTCCAATAGTGGAACTGGAAAGCACTTTTGAGAACATACAATTTATTTTGGATGTGAAAAAATGAGAACTTACTTAGTTAAGATCATTTTTATTGCTTGGGTTGAAGTTTTTGATGAAACTTCGAGGAAATATATACCGGATGGCAGGTTGGATCCGTCAAAATCAAATTTATGGATGCCTTTTTCTAAAACGCCGTTATAAATATCAGCTATCTTCGTACCAACTAAATCATAAACAACAATATTAAATTCAGAAGTATTTAGTATTTCCACTTTTGTGGTAGTAACAGGATTAAACGGATTAGGGTAATTTTGTTCAATAAAAAATGTTTCCCTTTCACCCTGTCCAACTTTTAATATGGAAGAATAGGTAGTAGAGTTATCTTTATTTATTTGTTTAATTCTGTAATAAACAATCTCACTATATTTATTTTTCTGATCGATAAGACTATAAAATTTATCGCTTTTTCCTTCGGCAGTTTTGCTGGCAACATCTTCGTAAGTTTTACCGTCGGTTGACCTTTCCAGAATATAATAATCTACAAACTGATCGTCAGAATTTTTCCATAATATTTCATTAAAGTTATCGTAACTCTGTAATTTTAATTCAGGAATTCGTGAAAAAATTGGGGCAGTAGATTTTATATACTCAAGATTTCTGCTCTCGGTGAATATGGATGATTCAGAACTTTTTGCGTTATTCCTCATCTTTTCGAATGATTCCAGATAAATTAGTTTTGAACTGTCAGAAGTAGTTTTGGAATAGTTCATATTGGAGCGGATGAAGTTTAGACCGTTGCCAAAATCGAACAAACAAAGATTATCCACATGCACCTGTTTTGTAGAATTGTTACATAATTCAAAAACTAGCCTATCTGTTTTTAAAATGTTTGTTCTAACAGAATAAGAGAACTTGCCGTTCAAATAAAAACTTATTTTCGCTTCAGAGTATTCTATTACTACTGCATAGTAGTTCCAGCTGTATTCGTCAACAAATACATTTTCCAAATTAATATCTATAATGTCCGCAGCCAAAATATCATATTTAGAACGTTTAAATAACAAATTAAATATTGTATCCTGCCCGCTTTCTCTATAAATTTTCAAAAAATTGATATCCGGGGATTTAACCTTAGCCCAGTAACAGAATAAAAGTTTGTCATTTTCGGGTTGGAAATTCTGTTTTAATTTTATGTACGAGGATTTAGGCAGTTTTAATGAATTGCCCGCAAAGTTTTGGGGTTTGTAAAATTCTATGTTAACAACAGGCAGCTTTTCTAAATTGTAAGTAGAATTAAATGATGACAGTGATTCTTGTATCTTATTTTTCTTTATAAAATTAAACGCAAAAGCTATCTCTGTTTTTTTTATTCGGGGTGCTTTAACTTCAATTACAATTTGGGTATTTACACCTGAATTATAAAGTGAATCGGGAATGAATATGCTGGATTTAAAAACTTTACCATAAAAGCCGGAAAATTTTGAATTAGTTACAAGTAAATCTTTCAGACCGCTATCTGTTTTTATTCGAACTCTATTTATTTTAATGCCTTCATCCACAAGCAAATAAAAATCAGTTTGTGGGTACTCGCATATTTTGTGCGAAAGCAGAAGTGAAAATTGATAAACCGAGTCCATTGTAACATAGCCGGGTTTATCAACTTTTAGAACTACCTGTTGCCCTTTACCAAAGCTTAAAGTGACAGACAGAAGAAGTATGTATGATATAATTTTTAATATTCGCATCAGTCCTTCGCAGAGATCGATTTCAATTTAAGAAATCGGCTTTAAATATGCTATTTAAGCTTCAAAGATGATTTATCCTTAAAAACAAGCTTAGATTAAAACTTATTTTAACTTATTTGAAATTTCTCCGGTGAGATAGTAGTTTTAATTAGTGTTCCGGGCTCAAACAACTCGTGTGTTAATTCAACAAGAAAATTCATATCCAAATTATCGATATCCGATATTGTTTCTTCAATAGTTCTTACTTTATTAAAATAAATAAAGGACTGCGCCATACGCATCATTCTGTTTGATGTATTTTCCAGCCCGAGTAAAATATTTCCTTTTACATAAGCTTTTGCCCGCTGAAGTTCTTTTTTTGTAAATGGTTTATCGTAAAATTTCTGAAGCTCGATGTTTACCAAATTTAGAGCTTTGTTATAATTTTTAGGATTCGTAGAAAAATATACTCCAAATGTAGATACATCGTAAAATGAGTTTAGAAAAGTATTTATCTGATATGTTATACCGTTCTTTTCCCTTAACGCCTGAAACAAGCGGGAGCTGCTGCCGTCACCCAGAATATGAGAAAGAATGCTAATTGCCTGCCGCTTTTTGTTTTTATATCCATAAACCGATTTACCTATTATCGCGTGAATTTGCTGAACTTCTTTCCGAAAGTTTTGATCTTCGGCGGTAGTGGGTTTGAATTTTTTTGTTGTTTGTTTCAATTCACTTTTTCTGCTGCCAAAATATTTTTCAGCCATCTTAACAATTTCATCGTGACTAACACAGCCGGAGGCCACTATGAAAAAATTATTATTTGTGTAAAATTTATTAAGGTATTCTTCTATCGCTTTTTTATCAAACTCCAAAATATTTTTTTCTGTGCCGATAATTGGATAATGAAGTGAATTGCCCCTATAAATATTACTCTCAAATTTATCGAATATTAACTCTTCTGGCGAATCTTCAATGTCGTGAAGTTCATCGATTACAACACCTGCTTCGTTTTTAATATCTTTGGATTTAAGCTGCGAATCCAATATCATGTCGGCAAGCACCTCGAATGTTTTGCCTATATACTGGCTCAACCCTCTGCCATAATAACATGTATGTTCCTTAGATGTAAATGCGTTAAGGTATCCGCCAAGTGATTCAATTTCGTCGGCTATTCTACGAGCGCTTCTTTTTTTTGTGCCCTTAAATAACATATGCTCAATAAAGTGACTTATGCCATTATTTTTTGCTGTTTCGTTTTTTGATCCTGTATTAAACCAGAATCCTAGAGAAAAAGATCTTACGTAAGGAATATTTTCCGTAAGTACATTAATACCATTGGTAAGCTTCGTAATATTATACCCGTTCAATTGAATATCCCATCGTAATTTTAAAATAGGTGCAAATATAGGTAATGGCTAATTACTTACCAAACAGACGGGGTGGTCTCTAGTATGAGCGATTGTGAATTTTATAAACTTTCCTGGAGAGAATAAAGTGTTAATTGGTTGTTTTGTAACTGTCGTAAAATTCCTTTAATGATTTTGCGCTTCTATACAATTCGGCTTTTTCCATTTCAGATAACTCTAGTTTAAGTGTGTCAACAATTCCATTACCCGAAATTATTCTTGGGAGTGATATTGTAACATTTTCTATTCCTTCAATATTTTTAGTTTTTGAACTAACAGTAAGTATAGCTTTATTATCCCTTGTAATAACTTCAACCAATTTTGAAATTGCCGATCCTATTCCGTAATATGTAGCCCCTTTCCCCTCAATAATTTTATAGGCGGCATTCCGGACTTTATCATCAATTGAGCTAATAATAGATTCGTCCAATAGAATATTTCTCTGTCGCGCAAATTCTTTCAACGGAATACCTCCAATATCAGCAATAGACCAGGTTAAAACTTCACTATCACCATGCTCGCCAATAACAAATGCATGAACATGTTGAGAATCAATTTCAAGATGGGTTCCCAGTAAAGATCGGAACCGTGCTGTATCGAGAGTAGTGCCGGAACCTATTACCTTTGAGTTATGAATACCGTAACTATCTGCAATATCCGCTGTAATTTGTGTTAAAATATCAACGGGATTTGTGGCCATTAATAATATTGACTTGGGGGCGTACTTGATAATATTAGGCACGATAGATTTTAGGATTGCAGCATTTCTGCCAAGCAGGTCTATGCGAGATTCACCCTGTTTTTGATTAACACCCGCTGTTATTACTACAACTTTACAGTCGCGCAAATCTTCGTAATCACCTGAAATAACATCTACTGGATTGAGAAATGGCACTGCATGTAATATATCGGCCGCTTCAGCATCAGCTCTTTTTTTATTCACATCTATCAGCACAACTTCACTGGCCGCTTTTCGCATAACAATCGCATATGCGGCTGTGGCACCCACCAAACCTGCTCCTACTATTCCAACTTTCATTTATCACCTTTATAATTAAAACGACATCCAAAGTTAATAAGATATTTGATCTTTATTAAGATAAAAGGCAAAATTAAGGAAGAATAAATTTATGTGCAGTTAAACAGAATGAAAACGGCATCAAGAAAAGATGCCGTTTTATAAAGGAAATAAAAAATTATTTTTCGTAGGTATTTCTATATTTAACTATAAAATCCCCAATACTCTTATAAGCTTTTTCCAACTTTTCTTCCTGAGGAAGAAATACAACTCTGAAATGGCGTGTATCCTTTTTTTGTCCGAATCCGCTTCCGGGAACAACAACAACACCTGTTTCCCTTATAAGTTCTGCAACAAAATGATTATCAGAATTGCTGATTTCAAGTTTTGGAAATGCGTAGAAGGCACCCTCAGGTTTAACACAAGATATTCCGGGAATTTCATTTAACATTTCAACAGTTATATCTCTGCGACGATGCAACTTTTCGAGCGCTAATGTTAAATGATCGTGATGGCCTTCCAATGCGGGCTTTATTCCGTATTGTTCAGGATGATTTGCCGATAGCCGTGCGCGAAGCATCTTGTTTATAGCTTCAATATAATCAACCAATACAGATTTTTGTCCGCTTACAACCCCCCATCCAATTCTGAATCCTGGAACCATATAATTTTTTGATAGACCTCCGAATGTTACAACAGGCGCATCGGGATTTATGGAAGCGAGCGCGATATGTTTAGAGCCGTCGAATAAAAGTTTGTCATAAATTTCATCGGCAAAAATTATAAGATTGTTTTCAACGGCAAGATCAACAAGTTGTTTTAACGTATTATAATCCGCGTTGGAACCTGTTGGATTATTTGGATTGATGATTATTATACCTTTGGTTTTATCATTAATTTTACTTCTAATATCCTCAATATCCGGTTGCCAGCCATTTTCTTCGTTTAAGTAATATGGATTTTCGTATGCACGTAGTTTACTGGCTACCGCGGTATATAATGGATAACCGGGTGTAGGGGTTAAAACATTATCACCTTCATTTACCAAAGCTGTTAGAGCAAGTTCTATGGCTTCGCTTGCGCCTGTAGTTACAAAAATATCATTAATGTTCGAAATGCCTTTACGTTCTGCTTCTTTCTCAATAGAATCCACCGCTTCTTTGATTCCGGAAGAAGGCGAATAACCGTTTTTATTTTTTAACATTGCCTGATAAGTTGCATCGATAAGGTGGCGTGGCGGTTCAAAATCAAATAAATTAGGGTCTCCAATATTCAAATACAACATTTCTTTACCTGTTTTGGCAACTTCGTTAGCAAGAACAACAATATCGCGAACGGCATAAGTTATTTTTTCTGTTCTGATGGCTGGTTTAATAACAAAATTGGACATCATATTCTCCACAAATTATAAAACTAAATTATCATGTTAAAATTACTTGATTTGTGCGGTATTAGCAAAATAGAAAAGTTATTTCATTAACGTTAACATCATAGTCAATAGTATCCGTTAGAGCTGAATTGAAACTAAGTTATAAAAAACAAATAATTATACTCCCGGTTTAAGTATAATCCCTCTATTCTCACGCCCATTAATTCGAATTGAAATTGGTGAAGTTGTTCGTACGTGTTTAACGAATTTTTTTTCCTCAATACATTGCTGCTCCTCAAGCCATTGCCAGTCCACTAATCCTTTTTTGGTATGATAGTTAACAGTAAAATACCCTACTTTAAATGAAGTTAGATTCTGGAAAAAATGTGAACCTTGTGATGGTTGAATATCGAAATCTTTAAAGTCGGATTCCACAATTGCGCGTGCGCCCGAAATTTGTTCCCAAGTTACTGGGATTCCCAACCATGAATCTAAAGAGCCCCATCTGCCAACACCGATTAAAAGATAAGATTTGTTTTCATTTATCAACTTATTGTTTATCTGAGAAACCTCCTGCGCAGCTTGCAAACTGTTTGATCTATTAAAAGTATTAATATCTACATAAACTATATCTGTAATATCTTTAATAATTCCGTTACCTAATACATTGTTGCTTCTGCAAATCAACTGCTCGTCATCAAACTCTTCCAGATCCAATTCTTCCAATTCATTACTTATAACAAGGGGTCTCATCTGCAGTAGTGCAAATTCTCTAAGTTGCCCTTGAGGAACCGATAAATTAACAGCGAATTCAATTTCCACGGGTGAACCGATACCCCATCTTCCCAAATCGAGTAAAAGAGTGATTATCTCTGGAAGAGGAAAAGTTTTGTACTTTAATATCGGAGCCAAAGTAAATAATCTTGCTCCTGAACGTGATGTGCCATCATAAATCGCGTGATTTTCCACCGAGTAAGTTGAAGCTATCTGATTTAGAGTTCCGTCTTTATCTGCTTCATTAATGTTATATTTCTTTACAATTATATCCTCGTCAGGTACCATATCATGATTTCCGCTATTAAGATCAATAGCAAAAAATTCTTGCTGGCTATATTTTAAAACATCAGAAATTGAACCGAACTGAAGAAGATTCTTAGGGAATTTTGGACAGAATCTTATTGTGTGCCCTCCTTCCATAATCATTTTACCAAATCCTAATGCAGCGGAAACAATTCCATCAGTCGATTTCATGGGTTCGGTTGAATAAAAATTATACGATTTCGCTACACCTGAAAATTCAGGATAAAATTTACCGTCATGATTCTGCCCCACTGCTTTTTGAATAATAACAGCCATCTTTTCTTCTTCCAATCTATAAGAAGTTACCTTTATATAATCCTTAGTTTTCTGAAAAAAGGTTGAGGCGTAAATTTTTTTAATTGTATTAAGAAGCTGAGTCAATCTGATTTCAATATTTGCGTCACTATTAGGAAGCATAAAAGTATCGTAAACGCCAGCAAAAGGCTGTCCTTGAGAGTCTTCAAGTAAACTTGACGACCGAACTGCGATCGGTCCTTTAAGAAGGTTAAGCAACTCCTTGAGATTGGCAATCGCTTTAACAGAAAACTTTTTCGCCATCAAAAATCTTTCGCGAATTTCGTTATCATCTTTAGAACGAAGCGCGAATTGATGAAGATCGTTTTCCTCAAGAAATTCGTCAAATATTTCTGTCCCTAAAACCACAGAAGTAGGCACATATATATAAACAGATTTATATTTGCTCCGGATTTCAAAATTACTGAGAAGATTGTTTACGAATCCCAGTCCCCTGGCTTTGCCTCCAATAGATCCGCCGCCGATGCGGGCAAATGAACTGTAAGTATCGAAACTGTTTTTATTAAAATCAAGTATAACACCCCTCTGCCTGTCGATGCGAAACTCTTTTACTGTTTCAATTAAACTTCGGCGTAAATCCTCTACAGTTTCGTAGTCGCTAACCCGGCGGGGACGCAGTTCGTGAGCAAGCCAAAATTCTGTTCTTGCTTTTAACCAAGTGGAAAAATGATTTCGTTCTGCATGGTAGGCAATGCACTGTACTGGAACGATTTTTAATTTTTCTTCAAGTTCAATCAAATTTTTTGCACGGTCAACTTCTTTGCCACTTTCAATTCTAAAAACAAAATCGCCGAGACTAAACTGGTCCCTCATAAAATTTCGAAGATCTTTGTGAAGCGTTGGAGAATCTTTAACAATAAAAGCAGCGCCAATAGCTGTGGCCGCGTCTTCATTTTCAGGTACATTTGATTGAAGCAGCACTGGAATATCAGGATGTTCCCGTTTTACGCTCTGGGCAAATCTAATACCGGCTTTAGGATCCTGATTACCTTCTCTTTTAAAATCAATGTCTGAAATAATTCCGAGTACATTTTCTTCATATTTTTTATAATAGTCCCAAGCATCTTCATAATTGGTACATAAAACGATTTTTGGTCGTGCGCGCATTCTTAAAAATTTATGAGAAAGATTTATACCTTCTGAAATAAGTCGCTGAGCCTGCTTAACAAGCTCTGTATAAATTAGGGGTAAATAGGATGAATAAAATCTTATACTGTCTTCAATAAGAATTATAACCTGAACTCCAACTTTTTGAGTATCATGATCGATGTTGAGTTTATCTTCAATATATTTGATAATTCCTATTATTATTCTGAAATCTCCTTGCCAGATAAAAATCATGTCAAAAATCTTAGATTGCTCATTATTTATTAATTCCACCATCTCAAAATTATCATATCCCAAAAGAACTATTGGAATGTTTAGACCTTCCCCCCTAACTTTTTCAGCGAAACTGATGGTGTGCATATCTTCAATATGTTGAGTAGCAATAATTAAGTTAAAACGTTTCTCGTTTTTTGCTATTTCTATGGCTTCGGCCCCACTGGATACATGAACAAGTTCCGGCGAATGACTCAAATTAAGCAGTTGATATTCTTCCCTGATCAATTCATATAATCGCCCATCCTCTTCAAAAATAAATGAATCGTACATGCTGGAAACAAGCAAAATATCCCTTACCCTAAAACGCATTAAATTATGGAAATCTTGAAATTTTTTATACTTGGATGTATTTATCAGATCCTTTGCATCTTTAAAATTAGGCTGCATAATTTTTCCATTAATTTGTGGATTATTATCCCAGGAGAAATGTACGATTATATACTTAAAATATTTTTAAAATGAAATCAAGTTAAATTGTATGTTTTAAAAATGTAGAGTTAACATTATCATAAATGATTTTTCGATTAGAAAAAAAATTAACTTGTAAAATAATACAAGTAAAATTATTTAAAATGTGGGAAGTTCGGTTAATTTCTTGTCTGAGTAATAGATGGATGGTAATTGGAAATTAAATCGGACATTTTAATTATTAAAACCACCGGGACCCTTGGAGGGCCCCGGTTAATAATTAATTTATAGTTTTAAACTACACCCTGATCTAACATTGAATCGGCGACTTTAATAAATCCTCCAATGTTAGCGCCGTTAACATAGTTGCCAGGTGTACCATATTTTTCAGCTGTATCAAAACATGTTTTATGTATGCTTTTCATTATTAGATGCAATCTGTTATCAACCTCTTCTCTTGTCCAGCCGAAACGCATACTGTTCTGTGCCATCTCCAATCCAGATACAGCTACACCGCCGGCGTTGGCTGCTTTTCCAGGACCATATAAAATTTTCCTTTCAACAAACAGATCCACACCTTCAGGAGTAGTTGGCATATTAGCACCTTCTGAAACCACATAAACACCGTTTTCCAAAAGATTTTCGGCATCTTTCAGATTTATTTCATTCTGGGTTGCGCTTGGGAAAGCACATTCGGCAGTATGATTCCAAAGCGGATTAAAAGGAGCGTTGGCATCTAATGGAGTGTATTCAGCATTAGGATATGTTTCTACATATTCCTTAATCCTGCCTCTTTTAACGTTCTTTAAATCAATAATAAATTTTAGTTTGTTATAATCAATTCCTTCATCATCATAAATGTAACCGCTGGAATCCGAAATTGTAACTACTTTACCGCCTAATTCCAGAATTTTTTCAGTTGTAAACTGGGCAACATTTCCGCTTCCCGATACCAGACAAGTTTTACCCTCCAATGTTTCTCCGCGTGTTGCGAGCATTTCCGATGCAAAATATACGGCTCCATATCCAGTTGCTTCGGGACGTATGAGTGATCCACCCCAATTGATGCCTTTGCCTGTTAATACTCCGGTAAACTCATTTCGAATTTTTTTATATTGACCGAATAAATATCCTATTTCGCGACCGCCTACACCTATATCACCAGCGGGAACATCTGTATTTGGTCCTATATGACGCTGCAACTCAGTCATAAATGCCTGACAAAAACGCATAACTTCAGAGTCGCTTTTACCTTTCGGCTCAAAATCCGAACCGCCTTTTCCTCCTCCCATTGGGAGCGTAGTTAAACTGTTTTTAAATACCTGTTCAAACGCAAGAAACTTAAGAATACCAAGATTTACAGATGGATGAAATCTTAGTCCGCCTTTGTAGGGTCCAATCGCACTATTCATTTCAATTCTAAACCCACGGTTAATTTGAACATTACCCTGATCATCAACCCAGGGTATTCTAAAAAGAATTACTCTTTCGGGTTCAATAATTCTCTCTAATATTTTAGCCTGCCTGTACTCAGGATGTCTTTCCAAAACCAGTGTCAATGATTCTGCAACTTCATGAACAGCTTGATGAAATTCCGGTTCGGAAGGATTCTTTGCTTTAACTTCAGCCATTAGATCATCTACGTAATTTGACATATCCATACTCCATTACTTGTTGTAGGAATTCGTTTTTTAGTATATGATTATTATCTGTCTTAAATAGATAGTTGTTGAATAGAAAGAAATGGTCTGCGCAAGAGTTGAAATAATCGAGGCATAATAAAACTGAGGAATTTTCTAAAAAATAATTATTCAAAACCAATTGGTACGTCCCTATGAAGAACTTATTATCTTCTTTGGAATTCAAGTTTTCATTTGTATTTACAACTTAATTAACCTTTAACTTCGAAAGCAAGTAAAAAAAAGCGAATATTAAAATTTTTCTAATTTACTGAAAAACAATTATTCATTTCGATTATTAAGAAATTGATATAGAATTACTAATTTTTTTTACAAAAAGATAAAAACCGCTTTATAAATAAGGCGGTTTTTATTGTTAAACTAAATTATCAAGTTATTTAAAATCAATTGGGAAGGGGAAAATAATAATATTTCATTTTTATTTTTTTAACTGGTACTCCAAAGCCGAAACCAATTCCTCACTTTCAGGTTTTACTCCGCTTCTGAATCTGTTTACAACATTCCCCTCTTTACTTATTAAGAATTTTTCAAAATTCCATTTTACATCACCAGTTTCTATATTTGGGTCAGTAGTAAGTAATTGATAAAGTGGGGATTTATCCTCGCCCAAAACTTTAATTTTATCGAATAAACTGAAAGTAACACCGAAATTGGACGAACAGAATTCTTTGATCTCCTTGTTAGTCCCGGGTTCCTGATTCTTAAAATCGTTGCAAGGAAACGCCAATATTTCAAATCCTTTATCGGTATATGTTTTATAAATTTTTTGCAAACCAGTGTATTGTGGAGTATAACCGCATTGGCTAGCTACATTTACAATAAGTAAAACCTTCCCCTTGTATTCGGAAAGTTTAATCTGTTTACCAGATATATCCTTAACTGTAATATCATAAATGTTATCTGCAATTTTAGACTCTATATTACCCTGTGCGTTCAACACCCCAACAATTAAAAATAATGCTATAAAAAATTTATTGAACATTTTTCCCTCTTTTTGGAATAGAACACTCAAATATTTTTAAAAGTTCAAAAAATGTAATTATTAAAAAACCCGGATTATTGTTCCGGGTTCATTATAATCATTAGTATTTTATTTTCTTGCCTGTGCAACTAATAAAACTAATCTGTCATAAGACACGCAATAGCCGAGGTGTTTACAATATCCTCTACGCTGCATCCGCGACTAAGATCGAAAAGTGGTTTTTTGAGACCCTGAACAACTGGTCCAACTGCTTCGGCTCCTCCAAGCCTTTGTGCAATTTTATATCCGATATTGCCCGCATTAAGATCTGGGAAAACAAGTACGTTGGCTCTGCCTGCTACATCACTTTCGGGAGCTTTACGTTTTCCAATAGAATCAACAATTGCCGCATCAAACTGAAGTTCACCGTCAACTTTAATATCAGGTCTTTTTTCTTTAATTATTTTAGTCGCAGCCCGTACTTTATCTATCAATTCGTGTTCTGCACTTCCTTTTGTAGAGAAAGAAAGCATAGCTACGTAGGATTCTTCTCCTGTAAGTTTTTTATGATTATCTGCGGTGGAGATCGCAATATCAGCAAGTTGAGCTGCATCTGGATTAGGGACTACCGCGCAATCGGCAAAGCTGAAAGTTTTTTCAGGAAAAATCATCAAAAAGAAACTTGAAACAATAGAAATACCATCGGGCATTCCAACACACTGAATAGCTGCCCGTAGTACATCGCCTGTAGATGCGGTTGATCCTGCAACGAAACCATCAGCCATTTTTTCCCGAACCATCATAGCTCCGAAAAACAAATCTCTCTGCATTGTTTCTCTAGATTGCTCAATAGTTAGGCCTTTATGTTTTCTAAGATTAAAGAATATGTTAGTAAAATCGCTTAACATTTCGGATTTATTCTGATCAATTATACGGATACCTGATAAATTAATACCTAAACGTTGGGCGTCTTCTCTAATTTTATTTTCATCACCAATTGTAATTACTTTTGCGATATTTTCTTTAACTAATATTTCCGCTGCTTTCAAAACTCTTTCGTCGTGAGATTCGGGCAATACAACTGTTTTTTTACTTTTAGACGCATTTGCTCTAATTTGATTTAATAATTCTAGTTCTGCCATTTAACACCTGTTTTTAAAATTATAAATTACTTTGTCAAATATAAATATTTTGTAAATGGATTTTAAATTTAAGGTAAAAGAAAATTGTATTGTTTTAAAAGAAAGCGTATATACGCATAGAAATATAGCGGTTTGTAATTATATCATTTACTTCAAAGTTCTTTTCTCATATATTTTGATTAAAAATAGTTGTGGTAATTATGCCAATTAGTGAGCAGACGCTTAAACAATCGTATAAAATATTTTTAACTCTCGGTATATTGTCCCTTGTATTTTATTTCTCAACTTTATTTTTTGATGTAATCATACTGTTGTTAATTTCAGTATTTATCGCGATGCTTTTCCATCCCATGGTATCCTTTATTGAAAACAGAGGTGTATCCAGAATATTTTCGGTTCTGATTGTATTTATAATTGCGGGTGTAATTTTATTTTTTGGACTAAGTATTTTTATTCCCAAACTAGCCAAACAAATGAACGCTTTGGCTATAACCTTTAATCAGGAAAAAGTTAAAATTCTCCTTTCAGATTTTGAAATAATAGTAAAAAAATACATCCCATTTATTAAATCCAATGAATTAGCAATTAAATTAGAAACATTTATTTCGGGATTGTTTTTTGAATCTTTGAACAATATTAGCAACATAGTATCGAGCATTGTATCAATTTTGGCAATAGCAGTAATTGTCCCTTTTATGACATTTTTTATACTAAAAGACAACACCCGTATTGTTAACGGAATACTGAATATAGTTCCAAACAAATACTTCGAGTTCTCTTATTATGTTGTTAATGAAATAGGCGTTCAACTTGGTAGGTTTGTACGAGGTTGGATTCTTGACGCTTTTATAGTTGGGTTTATGGCAGCAATTGGATTGACACTTTTAGGAATTCAAAATTCTGTCACAATTGGATTTATTGCCGGACTTGGTCATCTTATCCCCTATTTTGGACCTGTTATTGGTGGTTTGCCCGCGATTATTATCTCTTTAGTTCAGTTTGGTGATTTTTCGAAATTGCCAGAAATTTCACTAATGTTTTTAATTATATACACTCTGGATAATGGTTATATTCAGCCCAATATATTTTCAAAAAGTACTGATATGCATCCTCTTATAATAATTTTGCTGATACTTACGGGAAGTCAGTTGTTGGGGATTCTCGGAATGTTAATAGCCGTTCCAGCAGCCACAATTATAAAAACGGCAACACGCGAAATTTATTTCGGGTTTAAAAATTACAAGATAATTCGAACCTAAATCCACAGCCAGTTCATTCAGTAATATCATTACAGTTATAATCGATTAATTAACTCAGTACTGATTATGTCTGAATTTATCGAATTATTAGTTAGATGTATGCTAAAATTAATCTATAAAATTCCAATTTTATTAATGATTCTCTCCTGTTCGAGGGAGAATGTTTTTGAACCAAATAATAATGGTTTACCCCCAAATCAACCCGTTGGATTGAGGTTTTATTTCGCACATGATGGTGAAATTGGTTTTGAGTGGACAAAGAATCAATATGATGTAGTCGATCATTATAATATTTACAGAGGAATAAATGATTCCATAAATTTGAATATGTTGGATAAAACGACTAATAATTATTTTGAAGATTATTATCTTCATTATGATTCCACATACAATTACGCTGTTGCGGCGGTGAACAAATTTGGACTCGAAAGTCCGAGGTCAAAAACCATATCTACCAAACCAATAAATAAATACAAACCATACCCGCCTTATCAGATCTCAATTAATGCCCAAAACTGGCTGGATACATTATCGGTAAAATTATCCTGGTATCCTTCTTACGACACTGATATTAAAGGTTATATTATTTACAGGGATACAACAACACTTTTTGATTTAAAAACCTTGCCGCCTTTAGGATTTACAAATAAGAATTATTTTGTCGATACCAATCATCTTAAAATTTTAAAAATGTATTATTATAAAATAATTGCGGTAGATAATGGAGACCTGACAAGCAGCAGTACATTTTATGTTTCAGATATGATTTATGACAGGCCTCAACCGGTTTTTCCAACTAATAATTCCCAAGTTAAAAATTTCACCGAATTTGAATTTAGATCAATTTCGTTTCCTGCAAAATATAAACTTGTTATTCAACGCAATAAATTATTTGATGTGATTTACCAAAAAGAATTTTCAATTACCAAAATAAACAGTAATATTAAAGTAACTATTAGTCCAGTTTCGTTGGAGTTATTTAAAAATTATTATTGGCGTATTATAACTTATTCCAACGAAAAATTGGAGCCTAATAGTTTTTCGGATTTAAATTGTTTTTCGCTTATTCCTTAAAAAGGTTTGATTTGCTGAAAAAATTTTGGGTCATATTATTAGTTTCATTTTCGAACGTATATCCGCAATTTGTGAATGATAGTCTTATTTACAGTCCGAACTATTATAATACAAATTCAATGTCGTCGTCATACTCCAAGCAGTTAAATACTCACAACCTTCTTTCCAACATTACATATTCTGTAGATTTTAATAACATTTTTTTTGGTATGAACAATACATTTAATTCAACAGTTATCAAATCCAGAGCAAAAAATATTAGAGATGAGGAATATTTATCATTATTAGGACAATATAAATTTTCGGAAATAATTGAAGCGGGTTTCAATTTGCGCCAGAATAGTTTTGCAGATGACAGGAGTCTGGCAATAAATAAATCGACACTTGGATACGCTACAATATTCGGCAACTTTTATCCACAACAAAATATTAAAATAACTCCATTCTGGGGTTTCGCCGATAATTCACAAATCGGTTTGGAAGATAAAGGGACTGTTTATGGAGCGTCGGGTAAGGTAACTGATTTTAAGTTGAGTGATTTCAATTTAAATGCAGACTTCGGTACAAAAACCGAAGATATAAATCGTCGCAATAATACTAATTATTCATATGCTCTTTCAGTTGAAAATTCATTAGAAAATAATTTGACAAATAAAATCAATGGAATGTATACTGAAGCATCCAAGGATTTCTACTTTGAAACCGATTCTTTAACTAGCACAAAATTTAATATTAGTAAGAACATACAGACAAGAATAGAAAAAAAATATATTGTAAGCGATCAAATACACTTCAGCCCAGGAAATTCTCCTTTTTCCTTCAATGCTGAGGCACAGGTGAGCTGGAGAAATATCGACAGGAATACAAAATACATACTTGTGGAAAACATTAATTCCTCCAGTTTTGATAGTAAAATTGAAGAATTTAAATTAAATTTTTTATCTTCTTTTTCTTATATAACGAATAATTTGAGCAGTATAGTCCAATTGGTTTACGCGGAACAGGAAGAAAAACATAACGCTAAATTTTTACAAGGAGCCAGCCAAAGCATTTTTACTAAACGCCAGGATACTGAAGCGCAAAAAAACAACAGTGCTCAACAGACAACAATTTCTTCGTTGCTCAGATACAAATTTTCCCAATCGGATATTATCTCTTTCAGTATGTTTCACCGTAAACTTGTATATAACACTCCAAGCGAAAATAACTTCGACGACAGGGATGAACTTTTATCAATTATAAGTTTATCGTACAACAAGAAAATTAGTCCGTTTTTTAACATGTACATTAATTTAGAGGGAAGTTTTAATAAAATCGTTTACATTTTTTCTGAACGAAGTTCCAATAACAATGTGCAAAGAACCCTGAAACTTTCTTCAGGGGGAACTTTTAAGGGAAGCAAGTTAATTTCGCGCAACGATTTTGAGGTTTCCGCCAATTATACTGCATACGATTTTACAGATTTGAATCCAAACTTAAAAAGTTTTGCTTTTCGTCAGTTTGCCTATAAAGACTCAACACGAATTAATTTAACAAGGAGCGTCGACGCTACGTTTTACGGTTATGTAAAGTTATCGGAACAAGGCGATTTTATTTGGAAATCATTTAAAGGAAAACCCGTTAGATATTTACAAGAAATTTATATTGAACCCAAAATGGAGTACAGATACAAACAACTGGCATTTGGCACTGGCGTGCGTTATTTTTCGCTAAATACATTCAAATTTAATGAGAACTCTAAACTAATTTCAGATTCTAAATATAGCAGCATTGGTCCAATTTCCAGTATAAAATATTTTGTTCAAAAATCGATTGTTGTTAGTTGTACAGGATGGTTCGAGTTTATAACTAACGAAACCCAAACAAAACGGGAAATGGCTAATCTATTTATTGATGTTAAGTGGAATATTTAAAATAACTAATAAAATAAAAAAGGATATTTCACTTGCTTTCTTTTAGTGGTAATAATTATTTTTTAGCGCAGTTTTTTGGTTGAAAATGAATACTTTTTCGGAGATTAAATGAGTACAAATACTTTCAAGAAAATCTTTCCAAGCGATCCAGATCTTTTACCCGAAATTGAAGAATATATTTTGGATATTGCCGAACAAGCGAATCTTAATCCGGAAAAATATAATAATCTTGCTTTGTCAGTTGCTGAGGCCGCATCCAACTGTATAAAACATGGGAATAATAACGATTCTAGTAAAAATTTGGAAATAAATGTTAAATTTTCCGATAAAGTGATTGAGGTTACTTTCAAAGACCAGGGAAAAGGATTCGATTTGGGAAATGTTGCCGATCCTACTGCTCCGGAAAATATTCTTAAAGATCATGGACGTGGTATTCATATCATGCGTTCATTTCTTGATGATATAAGGTATAATTTTACACCCGAGGGTACAGAAGTTACTCTTGTTCTGGAATTGCATTAAAAAAGTAAAAATTTTTGAATTTTATTTTTATACTATTATCGAATTCAAAATAATGGGCAATACTCCGGATAAATAACTATTTCATTTTAAATTTAATTAAGAGGATGATATATGAGTCGTAAAAAAATTGCTTTAATTGGCGGTGGTCAGATCGGTGGTGTATTAGCTCAACATATTGCCCAAAAAGAATTGGGCGATGTAGTTCTTTTTGATATTGTTGAAGATATGCCACAAGGCAAAACTCTCGATATAGCAGAAGCCTCAAGAATTGACGGTTTTGATGTTAAATTGAGCGGAACTAATGATTACAAAGATATTGCCGGCTCCGATTTAGTTATTATTACTGCTGGGTTGCCTCGTAAACCCGGTATGAGCCGGGACGATCTTCTGTCTACCAATGCAAAAATAATGAAATCAGTTGCAGAGGCCGTGAAAACAAACGCTCCAAATGCAATTGTAATAATTATCTCCAACCCTCTGGACGCGATGGTAACATTATTTCAGAAAGTTTCCGGTTTTCCACATAATCGTGTAATTGGGCAAGCTGGTGTTTTAGATTCTTCGAGGTTTTCAACATTTATTGCTTGGGAACTTGAAGTGTCTGTAAAAGATGTTAACGCGATGGTACTTGGCGGACACGGCGATACTATGGTTCCACTTACACGCTACGCCAATGTTAATGGCGTGCCTGTATTGGAAATGCTCGAACGTAAATACAAAGATGCTTCAAAAGCTAAAGAAGTTATGGATGCAATGGTAGAAAGAACAAAAATGGCCGGTGGTGAGGTTGTTAAACTTTTAAAAACCGGTTCCGCATTTTATTCACCAGCTTCTGCAGCTGTTGAAATGGCCGCGGCAATTATAAAAAATGAAAAAAGACTTCTTCCTACTTGTGCTTTTTTGAATAATGAATACGGTGTAAAAGGATATTACGTTGGTGTTCCCGTGGTACTTGGTGAGAAGGGAGCAGAAAGAATTATTGAAGTTTCTCTTAATGAAGAAGAACAAGCTGCACTCGACAAATCTGTAACCGCTGTTAAATCTTTAGTTGAAGACATGGAACGATTAGGCTTCTAGTTTTTATTAAAACCTTCAAGGCGATATATTGTTCTTGAAGGTTTTATTTATTTTTATCTTCTCTTTAAGTAATGTACTTTCCTAACAATTCCGAATAATGCATTTAGAATAATTTCGCGTTAAAATCAACATGAAGTAATTTTTAAAATCTGTGTATTATTAACAAAGCATTATACCTAACATACATTTATAAGAGAGGATTATTTAAAACAAAAAACCCTTTCGCAGTGGAAAGGGTTTAACAGATAACAATCTATTTTAAAATCTATGCTGTAGCAAGTACGCTAATATATTTCCTGTTACCACGTTTAGTTTCAAATTTAACTTGACCATCGATAGTGGCAAACAAAGTATCATCTCCACCTTTTTTTACGTTTGCACCGGGATGAAATTTTGTTCCGCGTTGACGAACTATAATTGCTCCCGCAAAAACGTTTTCTCCACCAAATCTTTTAACGCCCAGAAATTGTGGATTACTATCGCGACCGTTACGAGAAGACCCTTGACCTTTTTTATGAGCCATAACTTACCTCAATTTTTATCCGATTTTTGTTACTTCAATTCTGGTTAATTGCTGTCTGTGACCTTTTTTAACCTTATACGATTTTCTTCTTTTCTTTTTAAAAACAATCACTTTATCATCTTTTAAATGACCTAAAACTTTGGCTGTAACAGAAATACCGCCAACAGTAGGGGCACCTACTTGCGTTTTCTTTCCATCAGATAATAATAATACTTTATCGAAGGTCACTTCTTTGTCAACTTCAACATCAAGTTTAGGCACATAATATTTGGCTTTTACTTCAACATTGAACTGCTGTCCTGCTATGTCGACAACTGCGAACATCAAATCCTCCACTACTTAAAATTCAAGACTCCAAATGTATTAAAAAGGTTTTATTATGTCAAATTTATTCTGAATCGAAATTATAAAGTCTTTTGATTTATTTAGAAATAACTCACAAAACAGATTAAAATAGCAGTAATTGACATTTTTCAATTAAAATTTAATAATCATTTTTTAAGTAAAAATGAAAATTCCGAGCCCAAACCGGGTGAACTTTTTACATCAATCCTTGAATTATGGGCTTCTATAATATGTTTAACTATTGCCAAACCAAGTCCGGTGCCACCCACAGATCTTGATCTATCCTTATCCACCCTGTAGAATCGTTCAAATATTCTGCCCAAATCTTTTTCTGAAATACCTATTCCTGAATCGCGAACTATAATTCTGCAGAACTTCCCCTCATCCAAAACCATAATTTCAACTTTGCCCTGCTCCGTATATTTTATTGCATTCGAAATTAAATTTGTCAGCACCTGCTTAATGCGTGTTTTGTCACCAAAAACTTCCAATTTTGGTCTTATTTCATGTAAAATCATTCCTATATGTTTCTCTTCGGCCAGTAATGCAAAGTCTTGTACGATCGGATCGATAAAGTCTTTCATATTAAAATATCTGAAACTCATACGCATTTGCCCCGATTCTATCATAGAAATATCAATTAAATCGTGCAATAAATTATTAAGGTTGTTTGTATGGTGAAAAGCTTTGGATAAAAATATTTTATTTACTCTGTTATCATCAATTGCACCCTCAAGCAAGGTTTCCAGATAGCCCTGAATGGCAAAAATAGGTGTTCTAAGTTCGTGCGAAACATTCCCTAAAAATTCGGTTCTAACCTGCTCTAATTTTTTGAGATTCGCTATATCATTTTGGGTTTTTAAAAACATTGATTTAATATCAGATTCAAGTTCGAAGAGTTGTTTCCCCAGCTTAATTTCATCTGGAGATGAGAACATATTATTTCTTATATCATCTATGGCTTTTTGTATAATTCTTATCTGTGTTTTACGTTTTCTACCAACGGAATCTATTAAACGGATAAAAAATATTATTATTAAGGCGAGGATTATAAAAAATTTAATAAATGAATCGCTGAGAATAAGTGTAATGAGAATAATAATTAAACCAAAAGAGAGAAATTCCGGAATAAATACCCTTGAGTAGAGATAATTTTCTTTTAGCCTACTCAAAACTTTTGAAACGATAACCCACCCCTTTAACTGTTTCGATCAAGTCCGCGTATTCATCCAATTTTTCTCGAATTTTTCTTACGTGAACATCAATTGTTCGCTCCACTACAAAAACATCATTACCCCAAACATCGTTTAGTATTTTTTCTCTGGGGTAAACTTTACCCGGATTGCTTGCTAAAAAACTTAGTATTTCAAATTCTTTTTTGGGAAAGACAAGCTGCTGTCCATCTAAAAGCACTATATATTTATCGTGGTCAATCTCTAACGGCCCAATAATTATTTTCGATTTTATATCATCTTTACCTGAAGCAAGTCCGGATTTTCGGAGATTAGATTTTATACGTGCAATTATTTTTTTAGTTGATGCGGGTTTTTGTATAAAATCGTCTGCGCCCAAATTAAGACCATGAACCTCGTCTATTTCACTCGATTTAGCAGTAAGAAATATAATAGGAATATTTTCATACCCGCTCATGGATCTTATTTTCGAACAAACTTCATATCCATCCATTTTAGGCATCATTACGTCAAGAATTATTATATCAGGATTTTCTTTAATTTTTGACAAAGCCTCCAACCCATCGTAAGCTGTTATTACATCAAAATTTTCCTGCTCAAGATTGTAATGTAAAATTTCCACAATATCTTTTTCATCATCAACTAACAGAACTTTTGTTTTCATATTATTTACACGCGATTTCTAGGTTTAATTCAGCTGATTTATAAATACTTTCTATGAGGTTCATTCTATGTACAGCATCCTGGCAAGAAGAAATTACAGGATTATTGCCTCTTATTGAACCAATAAAATGTTTCAATTCATTTTCGTAAGATTTTTTATACAAATTTTTTTTGTTTCCAGTAGATCCAGGAGTATAGTCTATATTGCCCGACTCAATTTTTTTATATGCCCGCAATGGATTTAGCTGCGCGGTGCCTTCGGTACCGAATGCTGTTAACGCGAAGGAATCGGTATCAGAATGAAATGACCAGCTCACTTCAAAATTAATTACGGATGAATTCTTAAAACGAATAAACCCTACTGCCGAGTCTTCAACATCTTTTGTTTTGTGATGGTATTTTTGCACCGAAACTGATTTTAACTCCGGATAATCTAACAACCACATTCCCAAATCGAGAAGAACAATTCCAAGATCTAATATTGCGCCTCCGCCGGATTCTTTCTTTTTCAGAAACCAGAGTTCTTTACTGCTTTGTTTTCGCGCCCAACCGCTGCGAATATAAAAAATATTCCCAAGTTCTCCGCTATTAATTAAGCTTTTTAACAGCATAGCATCCGGTCTAAAACGGGCGTTCATACCAACCATAGCAACTTTTTTTGCTGATTTGGCCGCTTCGTTCACCTCTTTGGCTTCCTTTAATGAAGGCGCAACAGGTTTTTCGACAAGTATATTTTGCCCTGCATTAAGACAATTGATAGCAATTTGTGGATGGGTGTTAGTTGGAGTAGCGATTATAACACCGTCCAATTCAGATTTCTCGAGCATTTCTGCATAATTTGAGAAACGAGCTTTTATACCGAATTTATCAGCAACATTTCTCAATCGATTTTTGTTAATTTCGGCAACTGCTGAAATTTCTACCATATTCATTTTGCTGAGAATTGGCAAATGAACCAGTTGTGCGATTCCTCCAAGACCAATGACACCTATACGAGTTTTATCCATTATGCGACAACTCCTTCGGATATTTTATTCCCAAGATAAAAACTTTTTACTTTTTCGAAAATAGAATCCGGATCTATTCCAACTTCTTTATGCAACTGAAGCTGAGTTCCATGATCTATAAATTTATCTGGAATACCTAATCTTAAAATATTATTCTTATAATTTTTTTCGTTAAAATATTCCAGAACTCCCGATCCAAATCCACCCACTATTGTGTTTTCTTCTAAAGTTATAATTTTATCGAAACGATTATGTATTTCATCCAGTAATTTAGTATCAAGCGGTTTCACAAATCGCATATTAAATATTGATGCATGAATTCCTTCTTCTTCTAATTTATCCGCAGCAATATTTGAATATTCTACCATATTGCCTACTGCAAGCAAGGCAATATCAGCGCCTTCTCTTAATATTTCCCCTATACCTAGTGGCAATTCTTTAAATCCATTTATTAATTTAACTCCCAGAGCATTCCCACGAGGATACCTTATTGCAACGGGACCATCTTTATACATAATTGCAGTATAGAGCATATCTCTTAATTCAGACTCGTCTTTAGGTGACATTATAACCATATTTGGTATCAACCGTAAATAGGTAAGATCAAACGTACCATGATGGGTGGGTCCATCCGCTCCTACCAAACCAGCTCTATCCAGAACAAAAATAACATCCAATTTTTGAAGGGCCACATCATGTATTATTTGATCAAAACCTCGCTGTAAAAAGGATGAATATATAGAAACAACCGGTTTAATACCTTGTGTTGCAAGCCCGGCTGAAAATGTTACAGCATGTTCCTCAGCAATTCCAACATCAAAATAATTATCCGGACATTCTTTCTGGAGTAGGTTTAACCCGGTACCATCTGGCATAGCGGCTGTAATTCCAACTACTTTAGGATTCTCTTTAACTATTTCAACAAGAGCTTCTCCAAATATTTGAGTGTATGATGGGGGTCCAGCCTTTTTAAATGCTTCCCCAGTAATTTTATCGAACGGGGTTGATGCGTGTAATCTTTGTATGTGTCCTTCTGCAGGTTTATATCCTTTGCCTTTTTCAGTTATTGCGTGAACGAGTATTGGTCCTTGCAATGGTTTAATGTATTCAAAAAGTTTAACGAGCTGATTTATATTATGCCCATTAACGGGTCCAAAGTATCGGAAACCAAGAGCTTCAAACAACATTCCGGGAGTAATAATGGATTTAATTCCGGATTCGAGGCGCGCAGCCACTCTGCGTAGTCTGTCTCCAAAATTATCGAGTTTTCCCGTTAAGTCCCAGATCGCTCCTTTAAATCTGTTGTACTCCGGATGAGAAATCATCTCAGTAAAATAATTGGATATCTGCCAAACATTTGGAGCGATCGACATGTTATTATCGTTGAGAATAACAATAATATTGCTTTTAAGAACACCGGAATTATTCATGGCTTCATAAGCCATTCCGCCTGTCATGGCACCGTCTCCAATAACAGCTATTACCTTACCATTGCTTTTGTTCAACTTATTGGCTTCAGCCATTCCTAATGCCGCGGAAATAGATGTGGAAGCGTGTCCCGCGCCAAATGCGTCATATTCGCTTTCTGATCGTTTTAAGAATCCGCTTAATCCTTGATATTGACGAATTGTTATGAGTTCGTCTCTGCGCCCGGTAAGTATTTTATGAGGATATGCCTGATGTCCCGTATCCCAAACAACTTTATCCTCAGGGGTATTAAATACTTTATGAAGCGCAACGGTAAGTTCAACAGCTCCAAGTCCGCCACCGAAGTGACCACCTATTTGAGAGACAACATCAACCATATATTCGCGAATTTCTGAACACAACATTTTTAATTGCCGTGCACTGAAATTTCTTATATCTTTTGGAGAATCGACTTGAAATAGTAATTCATATTTCGATTTATCAATCATTTAAACGCCCCGGTAGTTCTAATTTTCTAGTTCTTTTCCTAATTCCGATTTTAATTCGGTTATTTTCAATTCAGCTTCTTTTAATTTTTTGTGACACAATTCCGAAAGTTTAATACCTTCTTCGTAAAGCTGAATCGAATCATCCAATCCTATATCTTCACTTTCAAGCTGATCGGATATTTCCTGAAGTCTTTTAAGCAAGTCTTCAAATTTTTCTTTTTTCTTAGTCATTGTTTATTTGCACCTCGCCGTCATAGAATCTAATTGTAACATTTTCGCCTTTTATAAAATCCGACGATCTTTTAAGTACAGCATTATTTTGTTTTGTTAAAGTAAATCCACGTTTTAAGGTTTTATTTACATCGAAAGATTCTAAAATTTTTGTGAATAATACAACCTTATTTTTAATTTGTTGTTGTTTTGAATGCATATGATTTTCAATACGGTAAAATAGACTATCGAGCATTTGTGTTTTTGTAAGAATCATATTTTCAGGAATTCTAAATCCATAGGATTTAATTAAATTGTCCAACTCTTTGCTTGCCGAACTAATTTTATCCTTTAAGTTTACGAAAGCATCCTCAGCAAATTCTTCAACAAAATTTATTATGTCTTCTACATCAGGTGTGGCTAATTCCATAGCAGCTGTTGGTGTAGGAGCCCGCAAATCAGCGACGAAATCAGCTATCGTAAAATCAACTTCGTGTCCAACGCCGCTTATAATCGGTATAACTGAATCGAATATAGCGCGGGCAACAACTTCTTCGTTAAATGCCCAAAGATCCTCCAGCGAACCGCCGCCTCTGCCAATAATAATAACGTCAACATCTGTTTGGTTTAATTCTTCAATAGCCCGCGCAATTTCTGCCGCGGCGCCCAAACCCTGAACTTTACTTGATCTTAAAACCAACTGCACCAATGGATATCTTCTTGAAGCTACACTTATCATGTCCTTAAACGCTGCACCATCGCCTGCGGTAACAATACCAATTTTTTCAGGAAACCTCCCGATTGCTTTTTTGTACTGTAAATCGAACAAACCTTCGGACGATAATTTTTTCTTCAGTTTTTCAAAAGCCGCCTGCAATTCACCTTCTCCAGCAGGCTGCATGGACCGAACATCAATCTGATAATTCCCGCGTGGTGTATAGACAGAAATTTTACCCGTAACAATTATTTTCATGCCATCGTCAGGTGTAAAAAATACCGAGCTATTAACTCCTTTCCACATTGTACAACTTATCTGCGAACTTTCGTCTTTAAGAGTAAAATACCAATGCCCGGAGAAATGCGCCTTAAAATTGGAAATTTCACCAATAACACTAACCTGTTCAAAGTTTTGTTCAAGTGTCTGTTTTATTTTCCCGCTTATCTGCGAAACAGTTAATATATTCTGCCTAAGATTCATTAATTCTCTTTTTAGCAAACAATCTTAAATATTGCTCTTACAATTTAAAGACTCATTTCAACAGAAAAAAATTTTCTGAAATAAATATTTATTTTAATCTGTAAACTTACTTGATTAGAAACGAACATTAAAACCTATGGTAGGTAAAATAGGGAACATACTGGTTGCTTCTTTTTTAAGTTTAAGATCATCAGTCACAAAATAGTCATAATTTATTATATTCGAACGATTGTAAACATTTATTACATCGAGATAAAACGTCCAATCAAAATCAAAATAATCAGCTTTAGCGTTAAGTCTTAAATCCAATCTGTGATAATCCGGTTTACGTGAATTATATCGATTATTATTATCACCGTAGTCAACGTCGAATATAACCGCGTCTGCGGATCCACGTGTTGCAATTACAGGAGTTTCGGGAATTAAGTCGCCATCTTTGTCACCAAGTGTAATACGAGGTTTAATCCCTAAAGCTTTGGTGAGTGGGAATCCGGATCCAAATTGAAAACGGGCTCCAAGTTCCAGCCAGGAATTGATTTTATAGTTCAGCACTAAGTTTGCAGTATGCCTCTGATCGTATTGAAAAGGTAATTTACGTCCTTCTACATATCTATTGGCATAAGCCAGTGAATAAGAAATCCAACCGTTAATTTTACCCCCTTCTGTTAAATTTAATTTTTCAAGTAAAAGTTCAAATCCATATGCCTGCCCGTAAGAATTATTTGCCGGTATTGAAGTTGTGGAATCAATTGAGATTTTTATTGGTTCGCTCCAACCGGAAACATAGCGTATATCCCTACCCGGAATGGCTTGAACCGTGTAGCCGGTTCCTATAACTTTTACAGGTTCAATTAGATCAGTAAAATCCTTAAAATACGATTCAAATTTAATTTTCCATTCGTTGGATAACCATCGCTCCAGGCTAACAACGTAGTGGGTCGATTTTTCGGCATCAAGGTTTTTGTTTACATTCTCGTTAAAATCGAACAACCGATTTCTATCTCGTAATTTTTCGTATCCTATGGATTGGTAATAAATTCCCCATACTGCGCGGAGTGTAGTTATTTCATCAAACGCATATGAAAGGGAAATTCTTGGTGCCAAATAGGATTTGTTTAGTATTTCATAATAGTCGTAACGTAAACCGGGTTGTAAGAAAAATTTACCAAACATAAATTTGTTATTAACGTAGGCCCGAAACCTTTGATAATCAATTTTATCTTTTAGATCCTCCAATGCTGCTCTTGCTCTTACACTGAATCTTAGAAATGCTTGCAATTCCGGATCAATGTCAAAATCAAAATCAATGAGCGTGCTCATCTTATCGAATCCTACGCCAAATTCCAACTCATTATTTTCTTTCCAGAAATAAGTAAATCTATCTTCAATAGAATATTTACTGAATTTATATTTACTTTTCACACCAAAACCAAATAAATAAGGTTTTAATGTATCGGGAGCGATATCCTCAAAATCGTTTCTATCCAATGAGGGATCGAGTAATTCACTATCGAAATTTGAATCGCCACCGTTGTTATACCAAGAAACGATTACTTTGTTCAACAAATTGTCCTTTGGGGCATAATGCCATGCTAAACTTATCAAATCGTTTTTTGAGACGTCAACAACAGAAACACTGTCAGCAGTTTTTCTTTTTGGTCCGCTTATTACACGAACACCGTCTCGTGAATAAATTCCATTAATAAAAAATTTATGCCCGTTAAAAGGTCCGAAAGCCAGTTTTGTCTGCACATCATAAAAATTGGGGAACGACACATTATCCTCAACCAGTCCCGAATTTTTTACAAATGGTTCAATTATAAGATCATAATATGTTCTACGCGAATTAATAAGCCAGCTGCCGGGTATATTAAATGGATTTTTTCCTTCCAAAACAATATTAGCTGCAACAATACTGGCGTTTACATTTCCTGATATTGCGCTATTTATATTTCCCTGCCTGTTTGTAACATCTAAGACAGCAGATAAACGGTCACCGTAACGAGCAGGAAATCCGCCTGTAATTAAATTTATGTCCGATACCGCCTCGGGGTTAAACATACTAATAACGCCGTATAATCTATAAGGATTAAATACCTCAACATCATCCATTATAATAAGGTTTTGGTCAGGGCCGCTTCCTCTAATAATAAGTTGTGAAGAAAAATCGTTTGGGGCCAATACACCAGGTAAGGATTGCAGCGACCTAAATACATCCGTAATTGCCCCGGGCATAACTTTGGCGCTTCTTGGTTGAAGATTTATTAGGCTTGTCCGTGTATCATCTTGTTTTTGTATTTTGTTATCAACTATCTTAACTTCACCAATTTCTATGGATTTGGAAATCATTTCCACGTTCCATAAAAGAGTACGGTTTGCGAGAACATTTATCTCAAATATTTTTGTCTCAAATCCAACAGAACTGAATTGTACCGTGTGTTTGCCTGCGGGAATATTTTTTATCTCGTATAATCCATCTATATCCGAAACACCACCGTTGGCAGTTTCCAATAAAAATATATTTACACCTGGAATGGGCTCCGCTGCATGGGTTATTTGTCCCTTGAGTTTTCCTTCCTGGGCAAATACTAATCCGGAAGTAATTAAAATGATATAAAATATTCGAATCATATTTTTTCTATAATTATTCATCATAAAATAGAACATAATTTTTATGATTATGATTCCAATATTTTTTCATATCGCCAAAATATTCTGTCCACTTTAGAATTTATATAATGCATATAAAAAGGGATTGGACCCACCCAGGGAATTATCGCTTTATTGTAGCCAATTTCCTGCATATCGGCTATACATCTTTTAAGGAGCATTCCGCCTACTCCTTTTCCCCTAGCCGCTTCGGTTGTACCCATAGGTCCGAACCAACCGAGTCCGATATTATTTGTATCATAAGCGGAAAAAGCGATAATTTCATTATTTCTAAATGCCAAATGAATTGAAATCGGATTATTCTTAAAAGCAGCCTCTACTTCCCCTCTCCAAGCATTAAAATTTTTATCAATCCAATTTAGTGTCGAATCAAAATCACCTGAAACTGCCCGTCGAATATTAATCCCGCCCAATTTGATTTCCAGTTCTTCCGAATCAGTTGAAAAGTTCTTATCGGATAATTCTACTGAAAGATTTGAAGTATCTCCAATTTTTTTATACCCCATTCGTTCAAAAAAACAAATTGCTTCTGTATAAAATGGATCCAGTCCGGGCATATAATAATTCGGCCAACTCTCGAAAAGTCGTATGGATTTAATCTGATTTTCAATAAATTTATTTTCTATGCGTGTATATAATTCGCGTGCAAGTCCATTTCTTCTATATTGCGGATGAGTTGCTAATAACTTTATGTAACCTTGTTTTCCGTTTTCTCGCTGGCGAATAACTGCCATAATAAAACCTATCAACTTTCCAGATGAAAAAGCCAATAGTGTTGAACCATTTGAAAAATCATTGTCATCGAATATTTTTTGGCGTAAAAGAGAATTAGTTAAAGAATCTCTGGGCATAGACGAACCGCACAATTCTGTTATATCTCCGAGATCTGAATATTTGATTTCGCGTATAGTATAATTCATTTTATTTCCTAAAAATTTAGAGAGAAGAAACTGGAATATAATCCTATAGAAACTTCATGAAAATTTAGATTCCCCTCATTAAAATTTGTATTGAATCTGTATTTGCTATAAACGGTAAACACATTATAAAGAGTGAACCAACCAACGGATATTTCCGGACTAATCCCGGTAAATCCGAGAAAATCGGTAAATCCATTTACGCCTGGTGAAATATATTCTATATACTTAGTAGATATTATCTGTTTATACCCGATTCGTAAAAAGTTCTTTTTCGGTCCATCAATTATATGCGCGTATTCCGCCGAAATAATTGCTACGGGGTAATTAAATCCATCCCCAAAAAATGTAAACAAAGTAATCTCTTTAGATAAGCTGAAGTATTTTCCATCTTTAAATATGGAATAAGTCGGTGAGGGCATTCCAAAAATTATACCGCCCAAACATAATGTAAAAAAATTAGGGCTCTCACCTTTAAGCAGTTCGTTATCTGCGGGCAGGGCAATATCATAAATTTCGCTCGTAGTAACATCACCGTTTTTATTTGTTACTTTTATTATGTAAGGCACCGTTGTGGAGTCAAATGTATAGCCTTTCATTAAAATTTCTATTGCATGGTCTTCACTAAAATCTTTAGTAACTGTAAACTCGTATTTGTTGTTTAGTATAAATACTGACTTCACCGGTTCATTTGTAAAAAATGAAAGTTTAAGAACATGTGGTTTTTCTGGTGTAACAAAAGCGTCGAGTACAGATATTTCTGTCCCACTTTCCTGTGCCCAATTTATTGAATAACAAAAAATGAACACAACAAGAAGTAATTTTTTTTTCATCTGCAATTATTCTCCCTTTTTTACATTTCCAAATTAAGATAATTTGTTTAAAGTTATTGATGTTTGTATCTAAATAGGTTGAAAGTCAATCGGATTAGCAAATAGAATTAAGTATATTTGCTCAATTAATAATTGAGGTATAAATAATTGAAAATACTGATCAGTAATGACGATGGGATTGATTCCCTTGGTATTCAAGTTCTGGCAAATAAAATGAAAGAGATTGGCGATGTTCTTGTTGTAGCGCCAAAAACCGAACAAAGCGCAGTTGGACACGCTATTACAATGAAAATTCCTGTAAGGGTTCACGAATATAAAAAGGACGGTTATTTTTTCGGATACGCAGTTGAAGGCACACCGGCAGACTGCATTAAAATGGGAATTAAAAATATAATGCGTGAATTGCCCGATATAGTTGTTTCGGGAATTAATCATGGCTCCAATGCTGCAATAAATATAATTTATTCCGGAACTGTATCAGCAGCCCGTGAAGCGGCAATAATGGATGTGCCAGCTATTGCGGTTTCCGTAGCCAGCCATGACGCAACCGAATTTGAATACGCCGCCGAACTTGCAAAGAATCTTGTGCTTGAAGTTATGGAAAAAGGGCTGCGTCCGGGAACGTTGCTGAATGTGAACGTACCTGACCTTCCGGCGGATAAAATTAAAGGAGTACTTATAACCCAACAAGGTTTGAGTAAATGGGACGACGTTTACGAGGAACGAATAGATCCTTATGGTAAAAAATATTATTGGTTAACTGGTAAAATAATTGAGATGGATGAAAATTTAAAAGCAGATCACTATGCTTTGAATCAAGATTATGTGGCTATAACACCAATACATTTTGATCTGACCGATTATAACACTTACGATCTGATGCAATCTTGGAACATTAACACAAATAAAAAATAAAAAGGGGAAAATTCTCCGTCGTAACAAAAACTTTATTGGCGGAGAGTTCTAAATAAACCCGTATAATATATTTAATAAAACTGCGGTTTAAAAAAACACTTAATCACTTTTTACTGATGAATATAACTAGTATTAATATATCGCTCGATTCTAATTTATTTATAATTATTGTTGGAATTCTGGTGTTAGCGGGATATACTTATTTTATATACAAGTATACTATCCCCGTTATTTCCAAAACATTGAAATACTTTTTAATCGTTTTACGCAGTTTAACATTTGCGGTTTTATTCTTATTGTTGTTCGATCCTGTTCTGGTTTTAACTTCCGAAGAAACATCTCCTCCAATTAATTATTTCTTTATAGATAACTCCGCTTCCATGGTTCAACAGGATTCTATAAAAAGTTCATCTATATTAAAAGAGGTTGTAAATAAAATTGAATCGAACCTGACCGACGAAACGAAAATTTTTCCATTCGGAGGGTCAGTAAAAGAATTAGAAAATAATTCTGCAGACTTATTAACTTTTTCGGAAAAGTTTACAAACTTTGATAAAATAACTGATTTTATAGAACGATCTAAAGAAAATATCGGCAACGTAATTTTTTTGAGCGATGGAATAATTACTACCGGATCCAATCCTGTTAAAAGAATGGAAACAAGGGCAATCCCTTATAGTGTAATCGGTTTTGGTGATTCAACAAAACATAATGACATTAGTGTTGGATCAATTCTTACAAATAATTTTATCTATTCCGGAAAAGAAACAACGGTTTCGGCTGTAATCCTGAATAATGGATTTTCGGGTAAAACAGTGCAAGTTGATTTATTTGAAAATAACCTGCTGCTAAACCGGCAGAATATTGAGCTTAACCCTTCGGGTGTTAACAGGATTAATTTTAATTACACTCCGGCAACTCCGGGTGAAAAAAAAATAACAGTAAACGTCAGTCCTCTGCCTCAGGAATTTTCAAATAACAATAACGGTAAAACAGTATATCGAAATATATTAAACAGCAAAATTAAAATTGTTTTGGCAAGTGACAGTCCTTCATCAGATTTTTCTTTTATTAAAAATGTAATCGATCAAGACGAAAATTATGAAGTTATTCCAATTGTAAGTGTGAGCAAAAATTTGGCGTTGGATTCCAATAACCCTGCACAAATTGACAGTGCTGACATTTTTATACTTATTGGTTTCCCTACATCAATTACTTCGCCCGAACTTTTGAATAAAATATCGAATGCGATTCTTCAGAGACAGAAAGCATTTTTTATACTACTAACAAAAAAAACGGATCTAAATAAATTATCCCCTTTGGCGGGGCTTTTACCGTTTGTAGCGTCACAAAATCCGGCAAATTACGAAAGGGCTCAGATTGAAATAGTGGATAAATTTAACCCTCTTATTCAAATAAATGGAAAATATAATGACGAGGAATGGTCCAACCTGCCTCCGGTAGTGGCTTTAATTTCAAAGTTTGATGCGCGAAAAGAATCGGAAATAGTTGCGAAAATAAAATTAAAAAACATATCAACAGATATCCCTCTTTTACTAACACGTTCCGTTGGTAAATCACGCAGCGTTGCATTGTTAGGGTACGAAATATGGAGATGGAAATTACAAAATAAAAACAGTGCGATATTTGATCAATTTATACGAAATATCATTTTATGGCTTAATGTAGACCCTGAAGCGGATAGATTTAAACTTTCGAGTACTAAAAGAAATTACGCGCTTGGCGAGGAAATTGAGTTTAGAGGTGAAATTTACGATGAAAAATTATTGCCTATTATTGATGCTGAGCTCTCTGTTGAATTAAGCAACGGTGAATCCCGGGAGGAAGTATATCTATCGATAGATGATAACGGATTTTATACTGGCAGAACTTCAGCGAAACTATTGGGCGATATTTCTTATAAAGCAAAAGCTGAACTTAACGGAAATGTGGTCGCGGAGAAAACGGGGAAATTAACCGTTGAGAATATTAACCCAGAGCTGATAAATCTGACAATGGATAAAAATTTATTAAAAGAGATTGCTTTTACAAGCGGAGGTCAATATTATGATGTATCACAAATTAATAATCTTGTCGAAAAAATAAATAAAAACAATTCGACGAAAAATATAATAAAAACTTTTCGTGATGAATATACTCTGCGGTCTGAAGAATTACTTTTAATAATTGTAATTTTACTTTTATCGATAGAATGGTTCTTCCGTAAAAGAAGCGGTATGCTCTAATAAATAAACTCATTTTCTTAAATAATAGTGGCAGGTAAAATCGCCGGAGATATAATGAAATTTTTTGAACTTTCCGAAAACGAAATAATAAATATTGAAGTAATTGACGGCCAGCATAAAACTTTTGTGAAACAGATTAACGAGTTATACGAATTATTGGGACAAGATAAACCTGAAACAATAAAATATTTATTAAATCAATTTACTAAGGAAGTGAAAGTTCATTTTGAAACAGAAGAAAATTTCATGAAAAAATATAGTTATGAAAGTTACTATTCGCATAAACTTGAACACGATAGATTCCTTAATAAATTTTTAGAATTTACAGAAGAAGTTACTTCAGGTAAAGAAAATCTGAATCTTGAAAAACTTAAATCGGCGAAAACATGGTTTTTCAACCACTTTGAACTGAACGATAAAAAGCTTGGCGTTTACCTAAAGGAAAAGAATATTAAATAACTTTAGGGTTACTTTGTATAAAAAATTTTTAAATGATATTTATAATTTTGTTTTTCCACCTTTCTGTCCTTGTTGCGGAAGTAAGCAACAAGACGATAAAATAATTTGTGATATGTGTGAGGGTGAATTAACGACCGCTGAAAAATCCGACCTAAAAAGACATTATAACGAATACTTTGTGGAAACTGGAAAAATAAAGAAATTATTTTCATTGTATATTTTTGTAAAAGATTCTCCAATTCAGAGTCTTATTCATAAACTTAAATACGAAAATAAATTCCGGATCGGATTACAATTGGGATACATGTGGGCAAGGCGTTTCGAAGGCAGTGAGGAATTGACAGATTTGGATTATATAATTCCCGTTCCCCTTTTTCACACAAAAAAAGCGGAACGAGGTTATAATCAATCCTATTATTTTGCCTTAGGTATCAAAAAAGTTTTAGGAATAAAAATTGGCTCGCGAATGTTAAAACGCCGCAGAGCAACCGATACACAAACAAATCTTTCCAAACAACAACGGATTATTAACGTGAAGGGCGCTTTTAAAGTGAAAAATAAAAGGCGTTTGATCGGCAAAAATATTCTTCTATTTGATGATGTTATTACAACCGGAAGCACTGTAAACGAATGTGCCCGCGTCTTGTCTGAAGCGGGCGTAAAATCAATTATCGCCGGATCAATTGCTCTTGCTTAAGTTACATCCTTTCAGGAGTAGAAACTTTGAGGAGTGTTAATCCGTTTCTTAAAACTATCTGAGCAGCTTTGGCTAAAGCAATCCTTGCTTCCGCTAAAGTTTTATCCGATCCAAGTATTCTGCAATCGGTATAGAATTTATGGAATATAGCTGCAAGTTCTTCTAAATAATTAGCAACTTTATTCGGTTCAAAATTTTCCGCCGCATATAAAATTTCTTCGGCAAATTGATGCAGTTTTTTAATCAATCTTTGTTCGGATGGATGAATTAGAAGATTTAAAAATTCTGTGGATGATTTTAAGTTTTCCTGCTCAGTCATTCTTAATATGGAGGCAATACGAGCATGAGCGTATTGTAAATAAAACACAGGATTTTCATCCGATTGTTTCTTAGCCAAGTCCAGCTCAAAATTTAAATGTGTATTCATGTTGCGCATAACAAAAAAGTAACGGACAACATCTGCGCCGACTTCATCAATCAATTCGTCTATTGTAACAAAATTAGCTTTACGGGTAGACATTTTAACAATTTCGCCATTTTCCATAATTGTGACAAACTGATGGATCATAACCTTTACTTTATCAGTATCGTAACCAAGAGCTCTGCAGCCTGCCATAACATCCGGGTAAGTAGCCGCATGATCGCTTCCGAATAAATCGACAATCAAATCATAATTTCTTTCAAATTTATTGATGTGGTAAGCTATATCAGGCAAACGGTATGTCGGTTCCCCTGTTGATTTAACTATAACTTTATCCTGTTCGTTGCCCATATCAGTTAATTTTAACCAAACTGCGTCCTCATTTTCATAGGACAAGCCTTTTTCTTTAAATGCAGCAAGCACACCATCAATTTTTTTATCTGTATACAATGTATGTTCATTAAAAAAGTTTTTCATAATAATACCCAAGCGAGAGAGAGTATTTTTTATGTCTGTAAATATTGCCTGCTCAGCCGCCTGCTTAAAAACACCCTCCGCATCCTCAGATTTAACTTTTTCTCCATATTCTTCAATTACTGATGAAGCAATATCTTTTATATACTCCCCTTGATAATAATCATCGGGGAATTCAATAGTTTCGCCAAGCATTTCCAGATATCTTAATTTTACCGAATCGCCCAAAACTCGCATTTGCCTTCCGGCATTGTTAAAGTAGTACTCTCTCTCTACATCGTATCCTACATATTCTAACAAAGTGGCCAAAGCGTCTCCTAAAACAGCATTTCTTCCATGACCAATAGTTAAAGGTCCAGTTGGATTGGCCGATACAAATTCTACATTGGCTGTTTTTCCCTTGTATTTGTCACTTTTACCAAACTTTTCATTTTCGGTTAAAATATTATCAATTATTTGAGATACATACTCACTTGAAAAATGAAAATTAATAAATCCTGGTCCGGCAATTTCAACATTTGTAATAACATTTGTATCTAATTCTAATGATTTGATTATTTCTTCGGCTATTTGTCTCGGATTTTTTTTTAATTGTTTGGTTAAAAGCATAGCGACGTTTGTAGATAGATCGCCATGACTTTCTGATTTGGGAACCGAAAAGGATATATCAACATCTTTAAGGTATATTAATTTTTCTGCAGAAGCCGCAAATAGATTTGTTAAATAATTTTTCAAAACATTCTCCGTAAATGGAATTTCTTTTAGTGGTTAATCAAAAGAGAATTATTCGTCACTGTCTTTTATAATAGTTACTGGTGCATCACCCCAGAATTTTTCGAGGTTATAAAATTTGCGGGATTCCTCACGGAAAATGTGAACCACTATGTCAAAATAGTCTAACAATATCCAGTTTAGGGAATCGTAACCCTCCTTAAAATAACATTTAATTCCCTGATCTCTTAAAACATCATCAATTTCATCGGCAATAGCTTTAACCTGAGTATCCGATCCGGCGGAACATATCACAAAATAATCGGCAATAGAAGATATTTTTTTAAGGTCAAGAATCTTTATATCGTAACCTTTTTTACTTAGTATTATATCCGTAATTCCTTTTGCAAAATCAAAAGCTTCCAAATCTTCTCCTTTAATTTAATGGAGTTAATGAAAAATAATCTTTACCGATAATTATTGTTACATCGACAAAATAGTCGGAATTCAACTGATTTACTGCACGATCAGGCTTAATACCTAATAGTTCAGCTACTTTGCGTGCATTTGCCATATTACCTATTCTATCGATAACAATAGTTTCATCCACATCAAAAGAAACATAATTGTCAGTATTAACGACGTCAATTTTACTTGAGCGCAAAAAGTCCGTAAATGTGTCGCCAACACCTGAAACACCGCAACCGTTCAAAACCTCAACTTGAATAATTTCGGAAGGTTTTTGTTCGGATTTCTCTGTACTTGCCGCTTGATCGGTGCTATTCATTTTTTCATAAATTGACCAACCCATAACTATAATAATTCCGGCAAGAACAAAAATAAGAGTATTAATAAATATGTTTGTTGTGGTATCCTTTAGTTCCTGCGCATTTGGTACCGGCGTATTAACTTTTATTCTTTTTTTCACGTTTTCCAGAAATAAATAAAAAAATAACCGAGTGAAAACCCGGTTATCAAAATTAACAAAAATTTCTATTTAATGGATTGTTAGTTTCGCCAATAATTTCTTCGTGAATAAAAAGGCGAATCATAATATCCATATGGAGAGTAAAATCCATTTGGCAATTGATTGTATTGAATTGTGATACTAAAATCTTTACTAGGTTTATAGTTTAACTGAGCGCGGCTCAAATAAACTCCGTTGAGTTGGTTGGTAAAAGCATCACCCAAAGTGCTGTAAGGCGAATTAACTATACTTATGTCCGCTTCCACATCCAAATTATCACTGATTTTATACATCATATTGTTTGTGTAAACACCCATAGCCAAGCCCTGACTGCCGAAGGATGAATAACTCATGCTTACGGAATGATGCATAGTGAAATTATCGGGATTAAAAAAACCTAAAGTAAAACCGGATGGAGCGTAATTAGTAATACCGCTTTTTATATCTATCGGCTTATTTCCCTGGTCTTTAAACTGACCCATAACCGCGGATGATAATAGAAATAAAATAATTATAAAATTTTTCATATCGTTTTTTTTGATGATTTAAACAATCTGTTTACACAATTGTTTCACTAATATAGTTAATAACAAATAAAAATCAATATCATTGTTTTGGGAGATCGAAACAACTATTTTAATTCAACAACCATTTCAATTTCAACTGAGGCGTCTATAGGCAGTTCGTTAACTCCCACAGCACTTCGTACATGTTTGCCGGCCTCACCAAAGACCTCAACTAAAAACTCACTCGCTCCATTGGCTACTTTTGGCTGATCACTGAAGCCGGAGGCGCTATTAACAAACACAGTAACTTTAATTATACGTTCAATGTTATCGAGGTTGCCAGCTACTGATTTTATAACGCTTAAACAGTTCAGAGCGCATGTTCTAGCCGCATCCTTCCCTTCCTCAATGGAAACTGTCCCTCCTAATTTTCCCTTGAATTTCAGCTCTCCTGAGACCATAGGCAGTTGACCAGCTGTAAATACCAAATTACCCGTTTTAATTGCGGGTATATATGCCGCCAATGGTTTTGGCGCCTCAGGTACCAACAGACCGAGACTTAATATTTTTTCTTCAATCATTTTTCCTCCGTTTTTAATATACAAATTTAAGAATCATTTAAAAGAATTCCTTAGTTATTTCAATAAACATTATCTTTTGAGGCGATAATTATTTTTTTGTTGAAAGGAGTAAAAATTGAGCGGTAAAAAGTTTGAAGAACTGATGAATATAATGTATAAGCTCCGTAAGGAGTGCCCCTGGGACAAAGAACAAACTCATGATTCCATTAAAGCAGCAACACTTGAAGAAAGTTATGAGGTAATAGAGGCTATAGATGAGAAAAATTATGATGAATTAAAAGGGGAACTGGGAGATCTGCTCCTGCATATAGTGTTCCATTCAGTTATTGCGGAAGAAAATAATACTTTCGATATTAACAACGTGATCGACGGAATTAGTGAAAAGTTAATTCGACGTCACCCTCATATTTTCAGTGATACAGTTGTAAATGGAACTTCGGATATTACCCGTAATTGGGAATCAATAAAATTGGACGAGGGCAGAAATTCGGTTTTGGAAGGAGTCCCAAAAAATTTGCCGGAGCTACATAAAGCATACAGACTGCAGGAAAAAGCTGCTAAAGTAGGTTTCGATTGGGAAAAGAAAGAGGACGTTTGGAAGAAAGTTGAAGAAGAATTAAATGAAATACGTGAGGCGGAAAAACTTGACAAGAAAGAGCTCGTTGAAGAGGAAATAGGTGATTTATTGTTTTCTATTGTAAATTATTCCAGATTTATAGGAATTAATCCTGGAAATGCACTTAGAAGAACTAACGAAAAATTTGTTAAAAGATTTCAGTATGTGGAAGGTAAAATAAATTCGAGCGGCAGAAAAATAACAGAATCAAATTTAGAAGAAATGGATTTCTTTTGGAATGAGAGTAAAGCTAAGGTTTAAACATCACCATTGTTATCATTAAAATTTTCGTAAGCCGCTATTATATCTTTAACCAGTTTATGGCGTACGACATCCATTTTTTTGAAATAAATAAATCCAACGCCTTCAACGTTCTTTAATATATCCTGAACCTGTACCAATCCGCTTGCTTTTTTGGAGGGCAAATCTATTTGAGTTATGTCGCCTGTTATAATTGATTTAGAATTTGGACCTAATCGAGTTAGAAACATTTTCATCTGCATAGAAGTGGCGTTTTGGGCTTCATCGAGTATAACATAAGCGTTATTTAAAGTTCTGCCTCGCATATATGCCAGAGGCACAATTTCAATTACACCATTCTCCACATACTTACGTAATTGATCTGATGGAAGCATATCGTTTAGAGCGTCGTACAATGGTCTTAAATAAGGATCTATTTTCTCCCTGAAATCGCCTGGCAAAAATCCCAGACTCTCACCAGCCTCAACTGCGGGGCGCGCCAGAATAATTTTTTGAACAATCCCTTTTTTAAGTGCTGAAACAGCGAAAGCAACCGCTAAATAAGTTTTACCCGTTCCGGCGGGACCTATAGCAAAACAAATATCGTTCTTTTTAACATTTTCAAAATAAAGAACCTGAGTTGGTGTTTTAGCTTTAATTACATCTTTTTTTGAATAAAGGATTATACTATCATATTCTTCTTCACTAATAATTTCTCTGCCTTGAACCGTCAGATCAATAATTGTTTGAATATCGTTTTGTTCCAGTTTATTTGTAGTATTCAAAACATAAATCATTTCTTTAACAATTTTTTCGATGCTCACAATTTCTTCGGGTACGCCTTTAATAAATACTTTATCTCCGCGAACAACAATACTCGAAGTAAATCTGTCTTCAAGCAATTTCAGATTGGCATCGTTGAAGCCGAGCAGAGAAAGCTGATCTACATTTTCTAGGGTTATTTGTTTTTCAATTTGCGTCATATTAATATAAAAGCCCCTCATCCTAAAAAAGGACAAGGGGCTGATAACTATTTTATAGAACTGTTATTCATTAAATCAGATTATGGTTGAGTCTGTGTAGGCGGAGCTGGTTTATAATTAGCTTTTGCCTTTTCATATTTAGATTTTTCTTCATCGGTTAAATTAGGAATCTTAAAAATTTGTTTTGGATAAATTAAATCAGGATTCTTAATTTGATCTCTGTTTGCTTTGTAAATTACAGGCCAAGCAAAACCGTTACCATAATGATCTTTCTTTTTTGCAATTCCCCAAAGATGATCGCCTTTAACAACTGTGTAGTTAATTTCAGTTGGTTTCTGAGACCATGCATCTAAAGCTCTTTTCATTTGATTGTGCACTTTATCAAAAAATTCTGGTAATGCACTTATTTTACTTGCAGCTAATTTTTCCCACTGAGCAACTACATCAGCTTTAGCAAAACTGTCATTGCCAATTTTACCGTTAACTTCTGCAACTTGAGTTCTAAATTTAGCTATATCAGCTTCAGTAGCATCGACTAAAGCGTATAATTCATTTATACAATCATCGTATGCTTGTAAACCAGCTTTAGTAGATTTTAAATTATTTACATCATTTTGCAAAGAATTCAACTCTTTTGTTAATTCAGTTTTCTTTGCTGTCAATCTATTGATTTCACTTTGCCATTCTTCTTCGGTCATCTCTTTTTCTTGAGCGAAAACATTAGCCGAGAATAATAACAAGAGAGAAAAAACTGCCAATAACTTTAAAGATTTCATTTAATTCCTCCGTTAGAATTATAAACTTTTATTTCATTATTTTCTGTAAGTTAGCTTTTGTTTCAGCTTTGTCTTTTGCACATTGTTCCAATTTTGCATTCTGTTCTGCAATTTCTCTTTCGAGTTTAGTTTTTTCACTCTTTAATGCATTCACTTCTTTTTCAAGAGATTTTACTTCAGAAGTTAAAGCTTCCAATTCAGCCATTTGCTCTTCGCTTACACCACTACAGGCTGTAAAACTTAGCATGCTCGCAAAAAATAATACGGCCAGAGCAGTACTGATTAGCTTTTTGAATTCTTTCATTTGAATCCTCCTTTTAATGAATTAAGTAACAATAGTTAACTGTGCTAAATATAAATAATTTTTTAATTTTTAAGGCATATTTAGTGCTATTTTAAGTAATATTTTAAATTATTTTTTCTTCTACCATGCTCAAATACTTATGATTTCCTATAATTATATGATCAAACACGTTAATGTCTAAAATTTTTCCGCTTTCTACAAGTCTTTTCGTAATTTTTATATCCTCCTTGCTAGGTTCAGGATTACCACTTGGGTGGTTGTGAATCAAAATAATATTTGCCGAATTATTTTCAATGGCAACTTTGAACACTTCCCTTGGATGAACCACACTACTATTTAATATTCCAACCGTGATTGTTTCATATTTTATTATTCTATTGGCCGAATTAAGACAAACAACAATAAAATTTTCTTTAAGCTCGTCACGTAGCAGAGGTATAAAAATTTCCGCAACATCTTTTGGCATACCAATTTTTTTCCGCGAAAACCATTTATTTTGAAAATCTATTCTTCGTGTTAACTCGAAGGCTGCAACCAAAGCCGCCGCTTTTGCACTACCGATCCCAAGATTTTTACGTAAAGCTTCTGTAGATATTGATGCCAGTGATGTTAAATTTGAATTATTTTTTATCAAATCGTTGGCTAATTCAACAGCTGATTTCCCTCTGCTTCCGGTTCGAATCAAAATAGCTATTAATTCCGCGTCTGTCAAACTTTGCGGTCCTCGCAGAATTAATTTTTCTCTCGGTCTATCACTCTTAGGTAATTCCTTTACCCTGATTTTAACCTCTATTTTATGGTCTCGCTAATCTATTCCCATTCAATAGTTGCAGGCGGTTTGGAGCTGATATCGTATACAACGCGGTTTATGCCTTTTACGCTTCGGATAATTTTATTGGACACATTCTCAAGAAAATCTGGTTCAAATCTGTACCAATCAGCTGTCATACCATCAGTAGAAGTAACAGCACGCAGCGCAACAACGTTCTCGTAAGTTCTGGAATCTCCCATTACCCCGACAGTTTGTATAGGCAATAATACGGCAAAAGCCTGCCATATATTGTTGTACAAACCGAACCTTTTTAATTCTGAGATAAAAATATCGTCAGCTTCTCTAAGAATATCAAGTCTTTCTTCAGTTATTTCACCCAAAATACGAACAGCAAGTCCAGGTCCCGGAAACGGATGTCTGTAAATAAATTCATTCGGCAAATTCAATTCGTGACCAATTGCTCTAACTTCGTCTTTAAATAATTCTCTAAAAGGTTCAATAAGACTCAAATTCATTTTTTCTGGCAATCCACCGACATTATGGTGAGTTTTAATTGTTACAGATTTACCCTTAACGGAAACCGATTCAATAACATCGGGATAAAGTGTGCCCTGCACTAAAAATTTAACATCCGATAATTTATTGGACTGCTCATCGAAAATATCGATAAATGTGTTTCCAATAATTTTCCTTTTTTTCTCAGGATCTACCACACCAATCAACCTTGTCAAAAATACTTCGGACGCGTTTACGTGCAAAAGTTTTAGATTATATTTTTCTTTGAACATTTTTACAAAATCTTCACTCTCGTTTTTACGCATCATTCCAGTATCAATATGAATGCAAGTTAAATTGTCACCAATAGCTTTATGAACAAGTAATGCGGCAACTGAAGAATCCACGCCGCCGCTTAAAGCACAAATAACTTTTGTGTTTCCCACATTTTTCCGAATATCTTCAACAGCCGATGAAATAAAATGTTCCGGAGTCCAGCTACCGGTGCAGCCGCAAACTTCGAATAAATAATTGCTCAGAATCTTTACACCTTCATTTGTATGAACCACTTCGGGATGGAACTGAAGTCCAAAAATCTTCTTTTCAGCATTATCTATAGAACAAATTGGTGAGTTGGATGTTGCCGATGTTACTTGAAAACCTTCAGGCATTTTTGTTACATAATCTCCATGGCTCATCCAAACGACCGACTCGTTTTTTAAGCCATTTAGTATACCGTCTGAATTAAGAATTTTTAAATTTGCCTTACCATACTCTCTGTTCTGGGCGGGTTCCACAGTTCCGTTAAATGATTTACAAATTAATTGAAGACCGTAACAAATACCTAAAACGGGAATACCTAATTCAAATAAGCTTTCGTCTACTTGAGGAGCATCAACATCGTAAACACTCATAGGCCCGCCAGACAGAATAATTCCTTTTGGGTTAAGTTCTTTAATTTTTTCAACAGGATAATTGAACGTATGAATTTCCGAATATACTTTTAATTCGCGTATCCTTCTGGCAATCAATTGCGTGTACTGAGATCCAAAATCTAATATTAGTATAATTTCGGAATGTATCATTTTACCTCTCGCATATATAAGCAAGCCCCATCAAATAAAATATTTAATGAGGCTTAAATTTCGAAATATATAACAGTTTTAGGCGAGTTGCTGCTTGTAACTTTCGCTGTCCAATAATTCACTTACTTGAGCCGGATCAATAATTTCAATCTTTAACAGCCATCCTTCACCGTAAGGATCAGTATTAACAAGCTGAGGTTCGTCCTGTAATTTTGAATTTATTTCAACAACATTTCCATCTACCGGTGCGAGTAATTCGCTAACGGTTTTAACTGCCTCAATTGTTCCAAATGAAGAGCCGCTTGTAATATTTTTTGTATCAGGATCAATATCAACAAACACTACATCGCCCAACTCGCTCTGGGCAAAATCAGTAATACCTATTATTCCTGTATTACCCTCAATGCGGAGCCATTCGTGATCGTTTGTATACTTTAATTCTGCAGGTACATTCATTTTTTCGACCCCCTAGAATTTCTAATTAAATAATTTGTCTATTGAATTTGTATCATAATCTCCATTTAAGAAATGGGCATTCTCAATTACTTTCTGGTGAAAGGGAATCGTAGTTTTAATTCCTTCGATCGTAAATTCCTCGAACGCTCGTTTTGCCCTTGCAATCGCGTGAGTTCTATCAGTTCCCCATACAATTAGTTTTGCAATCAAAGAATCATAATAAGGTGGTACAGTATATTCGTTATAAATATGACTATCGATCCGTACGCCAAATCCGCCTGGAAAGTGCAAGTATTCAATTTTACCGGGAGACGGACGAAATCCATTTGCGGGATCTTCGGCATTTATGCGGAACTCTATGCTATGTCCTCTAAGTCCCTTTGAAATATCTTCAATCTTATTTCCCGAAGCGGCCAGTATTTGTTGTTTTATAAGATCCAGATTGTTAACCATTTCCGTTACAGGGTGCTCAACCTGAATTCGTGTATTCATTTCTATAAAATAAAAGTTCAGATCTTTATCCACAAGAAACTCAACTGTTCCGGCACCCTCGTAATTAACCGACTGGCAGCCTTTTATGGCAGCAGAAGCCATTTTTTCACGAACTTCAGGTGTAATAACAGGCGAAGGAGATTCTTCAATCAATTTTTGATGACGTCTTTGAACAGTACAATCACGCTCACCATAATGATATACATTACCGAACTGATCACCCATTACTTGAATTTCTACATGACGTGGGCTAACTATAAATTTTTCAAGATAAAGAGCCGAATTTCCGAAAGCCGCTTCTGCCTCGTTACTTGCAGTTTGAAAAGCGTTTTTAATTTCACTTTCTTCCCAAACAATTCTCATTCCTTTACCACCTCCACCTGCGGAAGCTTTTAGAATAACGGGATACCCTATATTTAGAGCTATAGATTTTGCTTCTTCAATCGATTTTACAACTCCATCGGAACCTGGCACAACGGGAACTCCAACCTGACGCATAGTTTCTTTAGCAAGTGATTTGTCCCCCATTCTATTAATCATATCAGGAGAAGGCCCAATAAATTTTATATTATGTTCTCCACATATCTCGGAAAAATCCGCATTTTCCGCTAGAAATCCGTACCCCGGATGAATGGCATCGGCGCCTGTAATCTGGGCAGCAGACATTATATTTGAAATTTTCAAATAACTATCCTTACTGCTCGGCGGTCCAATACACACAGCTTCATCGGCAAAAACCACATGGAGAGAGTTTTCATCTGCCTGCGAATAAACAGCGACAGTTTTTATGCCCATCTCTTTACACGTTCTAATTACTCTAAGTGCAATTTCTCCACGATTTGCAATAAGTATTTTATTGAACAAATTATCCTCAAAAAATTATTTGATGAGCTATGATTTTTCAACAAGAAAAAGCGGCTGATTAAATTCTACTGGAGTGCCGTTTTCTACCAAAATTTTTACTATTCGTCCGTTTACGTCGGATTCAATTTCGTTCATCAGTTTCATAGCTTCAACTATGCATAGGACTGATCCTTCTGAAATATTATCCCCGACCTGCACGTAAGAATCCGCATCAGGAGCTGGAGCTCTATAAAATGTGCCCACTATTGGAGATTTGATTTCGTAATAGTTCTCACTTTTTACAGGTTCAATTTTTGTTTCCACTTTGGCTGGTTCAGCCTGCGCTGAATTCTGCTGCGAACCAGTTTGGGAAAATTGATTTTGAGGAAATGAGGGGTAAGCCGATACAATTTGAGTTTTAGAATTTTTGGATATTCTAATTTTTAAATCGCCTTCCTGAATGGAAAACTCGGCTATTTCACTTTTTTCAACAACTTTAATAAGCTGTTTGATTTCATTTATGTCCATATTCAACACTTTTTAGTTTTTAACTCGTTCAGAATATTCACCCGATCTGGTGTCAACCTTTAACATATCCCCTTCATTAATAAAAAGAGGAACTGAAATTTCGGCACCAGTTTCTAATGTGGCGGGTTTCATAACATTTGTAGCTGTATCACCCCTAAAACCCGGTTCGGTTTGAATCACTTTAAGATACACAAAGACAGGCAAATCAACAGAAATAATGCTGTCTTTATCATCAAGGAGCAGCTCAACCTCTTCGCTTTCTTTTAGCAATTTTGCGCCGTCGCCAAATATTTCTGCTGGAACTGCGATTTGTTCATAGGTTTCGTTATCCATCAGTATCATACCAGATGAATCTTTATAAAGATACTGATATTTTTTTCTTTCCACTCTAACTGTTTCAACACCTTCACCTGAGCGAAAAGTATTATCAAGAACTTTTCCATTTCTTAAATTTTTAAGTTTGGTCCTTACAAATGCACCGCCTTTGCCGGGCTTAACATGCTGAAATTCGATGATAGTATAAAGGTCATTTTTATATTTTAATATTAGTCCATTCCTGAAATCTGATGTATCTGCCATTAATTCCTCTATCTGAAAATTAAGAATATAATTACGAAAGCCCCTAAAATCAAGTGAGACTTTCTTTCAAATTAAATATCTAAATAAGACAAATATTTGTCCGCTTCTCTTGCAGCCTGCGAATTTTTATAAGATTCTTTTAATTCTTTAAGAACTTCTTCCGCATTTTCTTTATCACCCGCTTTAATATAATTTTTTCCAGCGCTTAGCAGGTAATCCGGATTCTGAGGATTATATTTGTCGATATTTGCAGCTTTTTCATAGCTGTTTGATGCTTCTTTAAAGTTTTCTTTTGCTTCATAGCAAGCTGCTTTTCCAGCTATTGCTGAAGCGGATAATAATTTATTGGACCCGGAATAATTATCATATTCTTCCAAAGCTTCATCAATTTTTCCTGTAAAATAATAAGCATTTGCCAAATAAATTCTGGCAACTTCTCCCTGATCCGAACCACCGAATTCATCAACTATTTTAACTAAACCCATAATATTTGTTCCAGGTTTACCATCAATAGCTTCTAGATAAGAACCCTGTTCGTATAATGGAATCACTCTGGCAAGTTCAGTTGTAGCTGTTAAATTTTCCTGCTCAACTTTGGAACTATACCAGAAGACTGCAACAATAATAATAGCAATTGCACCAACTGCTAACAGAATTTTAGACTGATTATCTTCGTAAAATTTTTGTGCCTGATAATACGATGTTACCAGCTTGTCTTCTTTGATTTGTTTTTTGGTTAATTTTTTCTTTTTCTCTAACACATCTACTCCGTAAAAAAGTTGCTGTAAAAAAATAGAACGGAAAGATATAAAAATTTATATTCCAATTCTAATATGATTTGAATAGATCCAGGGGAAATTATCTTTATAAATTTCTACCCTGTAAGCTCCAGGTTGGGTAATAATAAATTCAGCTTCGGGATTTTCTATAACTTCAATGATTTTTCCATTTTTAATTAGCCGGATAGAACCTGAGACATTAGGCAGTAATATATTAAGTTTAGTTTTTTCTGAAAGTGGCATATTGGAGCCCATATGATATAATTTCCCCGAATTTTCGCCAAAAAACCGGAATCCTTTTGCATCACCACGGTAGTAGTTGGATACAAAACAGTTGCCTTTTTCCAGGGCTTGCATAATATTTTTTTTAGCACTGAATATTTCAGATTCTGATTCACCTTTCTCGATTCTTTCACCGGTTAAAATATGAGTTCTTACCGATTTAAAAAGAATTTTATATGGAAAAACTTCAACTTCAAAAAAACCCAATAAATTAATTTTATGTGCATGAGCATCAACTCCTCCAATACCTACAACTTTTCGACGCAGATTTAGCTCATCCCAAATTTTTAAGGTTTCTTCAGGAGGTCCGATTACAGAGCGTAAAGGATGAACAAAAAAATTATATTTATTCTGCTCTGTAAGCCCTTCCATCCATTCCGACATATGATTCCATATCTCAATACCGGTAAAATCTTCTGAATCCCATTCTGTCCACGGATATGGAGGATGTTCTTTCATAGAAGATCTTTTTTCGTGCGGATGAGCTAAAAATCCTATAGCACCCGAATCTTTAATTTGTTTAACATATTTTTTTGCAGGTATTCTCGTTGAAGGTGTCTTATTAATACCAATGGCTAAATAATGATTGAGATTATGTTTATCATTAATTTCTGCACCGACTATAAGTAAAGTGTTACCATACCATTTTTCATAATTTTCTTCAAGCGCACGAAGAGTATTATGGTCAGTTAGAACAATAAAATCAAGGCCCACTTCATCTGCAAATCCGGCAATTTCATCAACTTTACCGGATCCATCTGAGAATGTAGAATGTATATGAAGAGCGCCGATGTATTCTAACATATTTCAACTGCTTTCCTGAAAAAAGTATTGGTTGTTAAATTTCGAATAATGTAGAGTATTGTGTAGATTGCTGCACAATCATGTCAGTCAACTTATTCATCAGAATATTCACTCTTTCGTTTGGATCGTCATCAAATTCTTCATAAGCCTCTCTTGATTCGAAAACGTATAACTCTTCAAAATGGTTTGCTTTGCCTTTAAGTTCAAATACCGAGTAACTTTCCAATCCATCCGCTTTAATTAATGTTTTTAATTCTCTTATCAGATCTAAGTAATTTTCTCTTTTATCTGGTATAATTTCGTATTTAATTGAAAAAAGAACTTTGCTCATTTATATCCTCTCTATATTTATAAAAAAATTTCTCCCTTAAAAATTTCCACTGCAGGACCGCTTAAAAAAATCCCTTCGAAAGAATTTTCAGCATTTCGAAATCCTACTTTCAATTTGTCCCCACCTCTTGTAATAAGCGAAACAGGTGAAGGCAATCCATAAACTAAATTACTAATTAATGCGGAAGCGACTGAACCTGTACCGCAAGCTAAAGTTTCATCCTCAACGCCGCGCTCAAAAGTTCTTATTTTTATATCTTCTCCGGACAACTGAATAAAGTTTACGTTTGTCCCTTCCGGCATAAATTCTGAATGATATCTAATTTCCCTTCCTAAACTATAAACATCAAGATCATTTATATCTGTAAAAGAAATTTTGTTTCCAACAGATTTGGATAATTCATTTACATCAACAACAACATGCGGAGAGCCTGTATTTAAAAAATGTACTTTCGTAAGACTACCGTACAATTCAATATTTAAATTTAATGACAAATTCTTCGGTTCATTTAAAAAGAAGATCACAGTATCATTTTCAATTTGACCAGCAAAAACTTCATTATTGCATATAAATTTAGTTCTTCCTTTATCAAGTCTTCCTGAAAGATCGGCATATTTAATTGCGCACCGGGCGCCGTTACCACACAAAGATCCTAAGGATCCGTCTGAGTTATAATATGTCATTTTAAAATCATATCCCGGTTCGTCTCCAATTAACAAGACACCGTCGGCTCCGATTCCAAACCTTCTATCACAAATATTTAATATTATATCTGATGAAATATTAAATTCTGGATTATCGTTCAAGTCGAACAGAATAAAATCGTTACCCGCACCACAAAATTTTCTAAAAATATTCGGTTTCATAATGTTTCGAAATTTAAATGAATAATGCGCCTTAAGCAACGAAAATTAAATTTCTAAACCGCTAAAATCCACTTGTAACTCTTATCCTCCATTTTAGTAAACCCGAATATTATCATTTATTATCAAAAGCATTATTCCTAAATTTGAACATGAAACTAATAACAATAATGATTCTTTTTACATTTGTTAATTCATTTTCTCAAACGTTTTTATTTGAAAATGAGATAGGACGGTTTACTTCCGCATCATCCTTTAGCATCAATTCCGCCGGCTTCATTTATGTTACAGACATTTCAAAAAATGAAGTACTTAAATTGGACAGGAAAGGAAAGGTTCTCAAATCAGTAGGTGGTTTTGGCTGGGGAAATGAATCATTCGATAACCCGATTGATGTAAACGCCAACATGCTCAATGTTTATGTAACAGATCATAATAATAACCGAATTCAATTTTTTGACAAAGACCTAAATTTTTTATTTGAATTCAATTCCAAGAATATTGAAAACAACCGTTATGCTTTCGCGTATCCTAAAAGTTGTGTTGTATCTAATCAGGGTGATATGTTCGTATTAGATGGCGACAATCAACGAATTCTAAAATTTAACACAAAAGGTAATTTTGTATCTGAAATTGGTAACACAGATTCGGGAGAGTATGCGTTAGATAATCCGAAGAAATTGGCTATTTCAAATGATGGAAAATTATTTGTTTCCGATGGACAAATGGTAAAAGTGTTTGATTATTTTGGAACAAGTATAATTAAAATTAATAGCAAACTAAAAAATGCAAATTTAAATGTGTCTGGATTTATACTAACTATTAATGATAATAATAAAATCAAATTACTTGATCTATTAAAAGGTGACAATAAATTTGTAGAATTCATACCAAAAGAAAGCGATGAAGATATTGTCTCGTCAATTGCCATAAATAATTATCTATACGTGCTTACACCAACTTGCATTCTTATATATTCTTATAAAAATTAACGGACTATAATTGACATTAGGTTACAGGATACTATTAATAATTATTATTCTTTTATGGATTTTGGGCGATTTCTCATTTTTGTTAGCTAGTCTTTCAGAATTTTTTTTAGTAACCGGTTTATATCTTAATAAAACATATTCCTTAATATGTCACCAAAATCCCGATAAACTTATTTGTATAGATAATAATTGTACTTTGTTATGCACGAGGTGCACCGGAATTTACATCGGTTCATTATTTACCTCAATTGTAACGGTGCTGGTTGATAAAACATCTACTCCTAATATAGGTTATATGGTAGCCGCAAGTTCACTAATATTGGCAGATGTTGTTTTATACAATTCAGGCATATATAATTATAATAAAATTATATCGTTTAGCACCGGTTTATTTTTTGGTTCGGTGGGTTTTTTATATATTAGAAGTGGATTAGAAAAACTAATTGATGAGTTAAAGTGAAGAAATATTTATCCTCTTTTGTATGCGGATTTGGGGCTGGTGTCCTGCAGATTGTGCCGGTTGCTAAAAGTTTTTCGTGCTGTTTAATTATTCCTGCAGCCGCTTATTTAGCTTTAATATTAGATAGAAAGGCATTGGGTGAAACTGGAATTATTAAAATGAGCAAAGGCTTAAAAATTGGGGTAATTACCGGATTATACGCAGCTCTTTTCGGTAGCGGATTTGAAATTCTTATTACATTTATTACTAAAAACAGCGATATTATCGTAGCCTATCCCGAACTGCAAAAGATGCTTACTAGTTTTCCACTAGCCGAGTCCCTGATAGAACAAACTCAGGATTTATTAGCGTCTGTTGTAAATGATATTAGAACAACCGGATTCTCTTTTCTATATACTTTTGCCGTTATTTCTAACAATTTATTTGTTGATGTTATTTTTGGATTGATCGGCGGACTTGTTGGTGTACAAATTATTAATTCCAGAACAACCAAATCAATTTCCAAGTGAAATAATTTATGATTTCAGTCTTAGTTTTTTTTCTCCATATTGTTTTTGCAATCTATATACTTATTAAAACTTCCAAACAGGATTCAATAAAAACTGGATTGCTTAACATCGTTTTTATTATAATTATTTTTTCAGTCGGTTGGACTATATCAACAATGTTTGTCAAGTTGTTCGTCCCTTCGGAAGGTTTTGGAAGAGATCTTGATGCGGATGGCATAGCGCTAGCCATCTTAGCGATAGCAGAGTATTTCTTTTATAGAAGATATTATAAAGATTTGTGGACTACTGAAGACGGAACGGAAAAATAATTACAGCTGTTTGTTCAGCCTGATTCTGAGCACTGGGTAATGGTTCAAACCGCCACTGTCGTAAAGAGTTTATCGCTGAAGATTCCAAACGTGTGTCCGCTTTAATTAATGGTATAATTCTTCCTACAGTTCCATCGGGTAAAATAGTAAACCTTAATTTAACGTCAATTTCTTTGGCAACGCCTTCGGGATAAGGTGGAATACTATAGCTGTAGATTTTTCGTTTCCCTTTGCCTCCCCACTCAATATCAAATAATCCGAACTTTCCAGTTCCTTCACCGGCTATTTCTCTCCCTTTATTTTTATTTTCAGCCTTGTCAGATTCACTTTTAATTTCTTTTGGTTTTTCTTCCTTTACATCTTTTGGGGGCACGGCAATATTATCATCGTCCAAATTTTTAACAACCGGCACATCAACTTTTTTGTCCTCCGGCTTAATTTCCTCTTTTTTCTCTATTTTATTTTCTTCATTAATTTCATTAATAACAGGTTTTGCTCCAGAAGAACTTAACTCCCCAACACTGCCAAAACCAACCGTAACAAAATCCTGATAATCATATTCCAGGTTAAATTTAAAGGCCATAAAAATAAGCATTAGTCCTATATGCGCGAGTATTGAAACAGCGTACGATATTTTTGTTGTATTCCTTCGATCCATTAGAAAGATTCTTTTTCTGTTTCAATAGTGAATTTATTTATACCAATTCCTTTGGCAGTATCAATAATTTTAATGACCATCTCTATGTTAACATTTTTATCGGCTCTAATAATAAGATTTGCGTCTTGCGTGTCTGTAATTGAATCTGATAATTTACCTGCAAGTTCTTCAATTACAATTTCCTGCGTGCCATAATATATTCGCATATCGTTTGTTATAGACACAACCGCCCGGGAAGGAGTAACTTGCTCGTTATTTTTTGCTCCGGGCAATTTAACTTTTACACCTGTTTGAATAACAAACTGAGAAGTTAACAGAAAAAATATAAGCAGCAGCATCACAATATCTGTAAGCGAAGAAAAATGGAAAGTGCTCAATGTTTTATTTGTTGTTTCAAATTTCATATTAAATCCCGTTATTATTGCTTGTTCGAGCGAACTTCTTCCAAAATATCAACTACATCTGTAGAAATAACTTCCATATCCAAAACAACTTTATTAATCATTGAAACAAGGAAATTGTAAAACATATAAGCCACTATCCCGACTGCTAAACCGAAAGCTGTTGTTAATAAAGCTTCCCAAATACCACCTGCAAGGTCGCTAGGATTTGCGGCTCCCTGCAGGTCTTCAATGCGCATAAAAGCTGAAATCATTCCGGTAACGGTTCCTAAAAACCCAAGTAGAGGAGCAGCTCCGGAAATTGTGGCTAAAACGGACAAACCTTTTTCAAGTTTATTGATTTCCTGCTTACCGGCACTTTCAATCGCTTCCCTAACACGTTCATGACCAAGGTTAAATTTCTTTAGTCCTTTTTTTACAATATTAGCGGCTGGAGATTTTTCTTCCATACAGAATTCAACCGCGCCATTTATATCACCCCGTTTTAAAAAAGTTCTTATTTTAACAAGAAATGAAGGTACATTCAATTTCGATTTTCTTATTATAACATACCTGTCGATAATAATTCCTACAGCAATAATGGATGAAATAAATATTGGAACCATTATCCATCCGCCTTTTACAACAACAGAAAATAAGCTCATAACTTCCCTTTGAATATCATTTATAATTTGTTTTTTATCAGGAAGTCTTGCGCTTCCTTGATAGAATTAAAATAACCGATTCTAACTCTATTCCATGTACTGTTTTTAGATTCCAAAAAAACCTGAAAGATAAATGCATCGTATCCAAGTTTTTTTAATTTTGCCACTTCATTTTCCGCTATAGTAGGGCTTTTCCATGAAGAGACTTGCACTGTAAAATTTGTCCCATCAGAGTAAATTTGCGGTGAGACTTGCATGTCGTTTGTCAGTTTTCTATACAAACCAGTTTGTTCAGCATCTTGTTTAATTTCCTCAACAGGCGCCGGTTTAACTTCTGTATCAGCCTCTTCAGTTTTTGTTACAGATTTGTTCTCTTTAACAACAGGAACCTGTTGTTTTGTTTCCGTTTTGAACGGATTAATTATGAAAATTGTAATAATTATTAAAATCAAAAGAACACTTGAAATTATAAACCACATTTTCGTATAAAATGGTTTTTCGTTTACTGTCGCCTCTGAAGGCAATTGATCTTCTTCCATATTGCCTTTTAGTTCTTGGTTTTCCCCTTTAATACCTGAGTCCAAAGTTTCGAATTCTTCTGCCATTTCATCCTCCTGAGGATTATTATTTTCATGAAGTAATTCTGAATTCGTAACACTAACGTTGTCGTCTTTCAAATACTTTTCCAATTCGTCAAATAAAGATTTTTTTGAACTATCCTGAGCATTCAAATTAAAATTGGAATTCATTTCATCAATTATATTTGGAGATTCTTTTTGTTCTTCCAACTCCTGATTTCGAGATTTATTAGAATCAATGTTATTTTCTAAAATATCATCTGAGACGTTCAATTTTCTTTTAAGATTTTCAATTGACAAATAATTTGTTTCGGGAAAATCAACCAGTGTATCATCAAACTTATCGTGTTCGTTTTTATTATTCTTTTTATCTACCTCATCCTTCGGAAATATTGACTGTTCTACAGGCTTGTCTTTTGTATGTTTTTTTTCAAGCTCTGCCATTTGCTCAAAAGCTTTAATATCGTCATCCAGTTTAATTTTGGATTTATCCGGCATTAATGGTTCTAACATTTCTTCAACCACATCCGATTCTTCGGAAGAATCAATTCTTTTCCCGGATAAGATGCCATTTGAAGACTCATCAGAAAAATTAGTTTCGATTTCATTTCTTAAATCGAATTCGGAGTCGTCATCAATTTCCGTATTACGATTCAAATAATCTTCCCAAATATCATAATTTTGTAATAATATACCGCCGTTTACAATTTCGGAGATTTCTTCTTCTAAATCATGCTGATTATTTATCGATTTGAATTCATTATCTTTATTTTCAATCGATTCATTTTCCGAAATTGGAATCAATGGCTGATTGACACTAATGCTAAATTTACGATTTACATCCTCAGTTGGAAAAATATTAAGGTCATCAAGATCGATTGTTAAAAATACCGAATTTATATTCCCTTCAACATTTTCGAATGGAGGCGAATAAATCAGAGTTCTTTTTTCCCTTGGAGCGGAAGGCAGCAGACCGGTTCTTTCTTGCCGAGGCATCGGTTCCTTTTGAAGCTGGAATACACCAAGTCCGTCAATTTTTAATGCTTCATCAAAAGAAATTTTTTCCGTTACCTTCTCAATCAATATCCTAAATGTATATTCCTTTTCTGAATCAGTGATACTTAATTTTGAAGCAATATTTTTAAGCAACTGTTCTTTATTCATTCGGATAATTTATTTAATAATATTAACATACTAACTTACCAACGGTACTCAATACCTGCAATTATATCAACAGGTTTTTCTTTATAATTTGAATAAATATAATTTGACCTATTTAGCAGATTTTCCAATTCAACAGTTATTTTGAAATTATTAAACATTTCTAATTTTCCCGTAACACCTAAATTTATCATATTGGGCAGTTTATTACTATTTTTTTGATCACTATAACTATCGCCGAAATATTGTAAACTGGTGGAAAAATTCAAATAATCAGTCAAATTAAATCCATATGTAACTTGTGTGGAATAAATTGGATTAAATGGAATTTGATAATCATCTTCTGTTTTTAAAGAATTGTACTTTATTTCGCCATAAAGGTAGCCAAGCGGTCCGTTATGGAAAAAAGCATTTAGAAAAACTATAAATCCTGTTACATCGTCCACACTAGCAATATTATAAATTCCTTTAATATCATTGTCTGTAAAATAGAATTGATTATCAATACCGGCTAGCGAAGCTCCCGCAGAAATTTCGAAGTATCTGTAAAATTCATACTTAGCCGCGAATTTAATTTCTGAATTATATTTAGTTGTTATATTTTCCCTTGATACAGGCAGATAGTATCTGTTTAGATAAAGAAGATTACTGGTTTTGTTAAATTGTGTATGGGGTGAATATTCGGCGAATATTGAAAGTCTGTTGCTCAGTTTCATATCGAATGAAGCCACAGGTGAAAATAATTTTGTTGTATCTTGCTGCGAATAATAAACACCTAACTTCAAATTAAACGTACTGTAGGATTTAATTAATACACTTGCATTAGTTGAATAATAATGCGCTGAGTTTAATGAAGTTAAACTATTCACAGGATCATGATTCTGATACTCTCCATTCCAAAGGATACCTATACTATTTAAACTAATATTAAAATAACCGTTTCCACTGAACAGATTTTCTTTATAATCACTATCCTTAAATTTAAGCAAATCATAAGAGCCTGATGCGCCGTATTTAATACTCTCCGACAAATTATTCGAAGCTGAGAATAATACTTTATAAGCTTCATTCTCCCTTTTGGTGCTTGGTAAATCTGAAGCAAAAAATTTATAACTGTCCCTGCTAAACAAACCGGCAGCAGTAATTTTCAGTCCAGGTAAAAACGAAGATTTGCTGCCAATAAAAAAATCTGCAGAAGCGGAACCACCCGAAACATTATATCCTGAGTTTTTTATATAATTCTTTACGTTCGAACCCCAAACATGGGAGTTAAACAAAAAAGGTTCCAAACTCTGCGAAAAGTAAAAATGACCTGTTGGCAGAGTGTTAATTCCAGCGCCTAATTTTAACAAAGCGTTATTATAATTTTCTTTGCCGAAAATATCGTAATCTTTGCGCAATGGGTTCGAATAACTGGTTAATTTTAATTGATCCGGCAAATACTTCGGTTTGAAAAAATCTTCCGATAACGAAACAATTAAATCAGGTTTCGGTTTTTCCATTTCTGGCACTGAAACATCTTGCAAACCTGTTATCACAAAATCAGGTAATTCTATACTTTGGTTTTGCGACTCGTTTTGAGCAAAAATCTGGATAAACGAAATTAGAAATATTAATATTGTCTTTTTCATAGATTATTCAATTTAGTTCGTGCTTCTGACCCAAGTTCATCTTTGGAGTGTTTTTCAATTACCGCCCTATACATTTCACGGGCATTTTTTTTATCATTTTTTTTCGAGTAACAATCGCCAAGAGCGATTAAGGATTTCGAATACCAAAAATCGTATGAAGAAAATATTGATCTAACTCTTACAAGAGCCGACATAGCATCATCAATTTTACCCTGGTCGAGCAGTACAACCCCATAGAGATATTGTGCCTGCGCTCCAATATCATCTCTGCGCGTTTGTCCCAATTCTTTTAGTAGTTTTTCAGCATTATCGAATTTTGACCTGGCTATTTCAATTAAACTTAGCTCAATTTTTGCTTTGTCGGCAAAAATAGATCCATCGTAATAATTTATTGTCTCGTTAAGTGTTGAGTAAGCATTGGAGTAATCTTTGGTTTCAATTAAAATCATAGCTTTAGCAAACATCACTTCGGGAATCCTTTTTTCATCGGATATTTTTGGAATAACCCTACTATACAAAGCTAAAGCAGCATCAAAGTTTTTTGAGCTTTTATATAATTCACCCGATTCAATTACTGCGTCCACACCAAATTTAGAGGATAAATAATTTGTAGTAATCATATTGAAATATTCAATAGCCGAATCATTTTTCTTTAACATTGAATAACTTTTGCCGATCCAATAATAAGCCTCCGCGGTATATTTCCCTGACGGATATCTATTAAGAAACTCTAAGTAGCTGTATTCGGCTTTGTTATAATTACCCAAAGTGTAATATATCTCTCCTCTTTTCATCAGTATTTCTTCGACGTACTCCGATTTGGGATTATTCGAAATAAAACGATCTATAAATTCCACAGCTTTATCAGGCTGATCTTTTGCTATGTAACAATATTGAATTCCATTTATTGCATCCAGAATAAATTTAGTTCTGGGATATTCATTTATTAATTTTCCATAAAATGTAAGAGCGGAATCGTAATCTCCCATGTTATAATAAGAATCACCAATCGAATAAATTGCGATAGGTTTAACTGTAGATTTCGGGTATAGTCTAAAAACATCAGAGTAATTTTTTATTGCCGCACGGAAATTATTTTGCTGAAAATATATCCATCCGATAAGATATTGTGAATCATCTGCATATTTAGATTTAGGGAATTTTTTTTGTAACGTCGCGAACTCATCTATTGCGTTAGAAAGTTTACCCGATTTGTATAACGACTGAGCATATTGATAATATGCAAAATCATTATCCAGCCTTTTGTTTTTACCCGAAAATATTTCACCGTAAATAACTCCCGCTTTTGTAAAATCTTTTAAACCATAATAACTATCCGCGAGTCTCAATTTCGCGTCAAGATAGTTTTTGTCATTTTTATATTTTGTTATAAATTCCCGAAAGTAGATTGAAGCGTTAGCAAAATCTTTCAAATTAAAATACGCGTAGGCTTTCCCTATTAATGATAATTTACTGAAATTAGCATCCGCATCGCTAACGCGATGATATTGTTTTAAAGCCGCACTATATTTTTTTGCTGCAAAGTATGCTTCCGCAAAATAAAAACTTACTTTATCCGGTTCAAACCTTTGAAATTTATTATAAAGCTCGCTAAAACTCGCGATCGCTTTATTGTAATCATCCAAGTAAAAGCAGCTTATACCTAAACCTAATGTAGCATCACGATATACGTCCTCGCTATTAGAAGTTGCAGACAAGGCATTCTGAAAATATTCCCTGGCTTTTGTGTAATCTTTTTTCTGCAATCTTATTTCACCTAATAAGGAATAAGCTTTCGCTTTAGTCTTTAAATCATTCGACTCGGCGGCCAGAATTAAAAACTTTTCGGAACTTTCACTTTTTTTGGAATTAAAATCCAATAATCCCAAATTAAAATTGACGGCACTTACAAGCTTGGAACCAGGATACTTTTTTAAGAAGTTATTAAACACTTCCATAGCTTCCGAGGTCTTATCAAGATATCGTAAACACTCACCACTCCAAAACATTGAATTGACACTGATTGAATCTTTGGAGTCCTTAGCTAATTTACCAAATAATCGGTATGCTTCTTCGTATTCCCGCATTTGAAAACTTATCCATGCCAAACCGTATTCAACTTCGCGTATAACTTTTTCGTCTTTGTAATTACTCAATAATTTTTTATATGATTTCTGAGCATTGTCGTATTCTTTTAATCGGAAAAAAGAATTAGCCAATAGATATTGGGCTTCGTCTGAAAGATCTGTCGGTAAATCAGCAATCATAGGATCAGAAAGTTCCAAAATCGCTTTGTCATATTCATTCATTTTGAAGTAACAAGCTCCTACACGCATCTGGGCTAAAGGAGCTAAAGAACTATTATTATGGTAAGCTAAAAGTTCATCGTAATAATTAACAGCATTTTTATAATCGTTTTTATCTTCGTAAAGGTTGGCTAAGGTATATAAAGAATAATCCAAAAAATTGTTGTTCTTTTTCGTAATTGATTCCTTGAGATATTGCTCAGCATCAATTAAATTTTTTTCTTTATAATATGATTTTCCAATCCAGTAGTAAGATGAACCCGAGTATTCACCTGTTGGGTATTCGCGCAAAAGTGTTAGAAGTTTTTCTCTCGACTTAACATAACGTTCATGTTCGAAATAAATTGTACCAAGTTCATACAAAGCTTTGGTTCTAAAATTGGAATATTTATACTTATTTATAAAATCTTCATATTCAGCAATACAACCTTCAATCTGGTTCAGGTTAAAAAGGCTAGCAGCTGAATAGTATTTTGCAGTAGAAATTAAGTTTTTTTCTAATCCATCGCCGTTCGAAATTTCCGCAAATAATTTGTATGCTGTGGCAAAGTCTTTCTGATCGAAAAATAACTTTGCGGAAGCAAAATTATTAGATAAATTTTGTGCGGAGGATTTATTAGCAATAAATAAGCTAATCAACAGAAAAAGAATAATTTTTTTCATCTTACCTACATTAAATTATAAAAAAGATATACTACTAATAATCCTGCAAATCCAGCCATTAAATTAACTATATCATTATTCATCCAAATATAACCACGATTATATTCAGACGTATTATTACAATGTTTAGTTTTCTCGGTTATTTTACCGCAAGTGCTACACTTATATTGAACTTGTAAAGTGGCGCCTAATAGACTATCGAAAAAACTGCCTACTAATCCCGAAAATACGATTAAAACAACATACAAAATGATGTTCTCCTCAATCCAAAAGATTCCCGAAAAAGAAATAACGATTGCACCAAGAAAACCTCCTAAAGTTCCAATAAATGATATACCTCCAGACATTCCCTGTTTAATCCGTTTTAATGTAATAATATTGTAGGTTGCAGTGTTTTTTAGCGTCCCGATTTCTGTAGCCCATGTATCAGCACAAACTGCCGAAAGTGTAGCGATATACATCAAATAAAAAAGGTCATTAGGAATTATCCAGTTCACAATAACTAAAACGCCACCGAATCCGCCGTTTGCGAATACCTGCCAATGGTCCCGGACACCGCTCTTTTCAAAATAATCTTCAACTTCTGACCGAACATTTTTTCTATACTTGGAGAGCAAACTGGATAAAATAAAAAATGTTAGTATTGGAACACTCCATTTAACTTGTCCAAAACTAAATAGAAAACCTGCCAACAAAAAAGTTGCAACAGATCCACTAAAAGTTAAAAACTTAACATAATAGGAAAGCGCGGCTATAATTCCGGCGAGCAAAAATCCAATCAACATATAGTTAAGAAGAATTGGTGAATGTCTGTTTATAAGAGAATAAATTAGAAATGAGCCGATTAAAATCACAGAATATATTTTTATTTTTTCGGTAGAAAAAACTTCAATAACTGAAATAATTAAAGAAATTAAAATTATGTAACCCACTGGATTTATTGACTCTGTGTATGTTAAATTCCAGCCAGGAATAAAATATACCAATAACTTACTAATGGGAAGTAGCAGAATAATTACAGTGGATATAAAAAAAGCAGCAAAACCGGTTAAAGATGCATCATTTTTTAATGAACTAATTTTCGTACCAGGATACAGCTTTCCAGCTATTACCGATAAAGAATTGGATGTCGTATATATAAAAAAACTTAAAAAGAAAATCTCTTTATAATGAGGTAGTAAAAGAAGAGTTAATATAAAATATACTATCGCATAATTTAATACGTTCCAGTTTTTTTTCGTTTCAATCGTATATAATTTTATAAACTTAAATTTTACTAGAAAAATCGCGAATATTATTGTTATGCCCGAGGCAATAAGCAAACCAGAGCTTGAAATGTAGAAAGGCAGAACAGAAATAACAATACCGATAAAAAATTGAAAAATTTTCCACATCAGAACTTTAATTCCGGGATTTTTACGAGAAATTTGGTCAATAATTACTGTTACAGTAAAAACTAATATTATACCATAAAATAAGTTTATTAAGTCACTCATACTAACCGAAATAATTGCAATTTTGAAATATAATCAATGAAAGTATGAAGTAAAAGATTAGTTTTATATCCGAGCTGAATTGAGCATAATAAGTGATAAAGTAAAGAAATAGTTTTCTTTTAAAATAAAAAAACCCTCGTTATGCGAGGGTTTTTTGCGAATAAACAAATCTATTTTAATTGATTCAATTCGTATTGAGAATTTGCCTTGTATTGATTGTCTTTCAAAGAAATCAGAAAGTTTTCTTTAGCTTTAGCAATATCAGTTTTACCTTTGAAAGCTAATCCTTTATAATAATAAGGAGCGCCTTTCGATATACTGGAACTTGCTGTTCTTGTATTTATTGCTTTGTCAGCCGCCGCTAACGCATCGTCATAAGAACCGAGGGCAATATTTACTTCAGCAAGTGATAAATAAGCTGCGTCATAATCATAATTTGCAACAGCTTTTTTCAACATTTGTACTGCCAATTCAAATTTACCATCGCGCTGAGCTGATTGTCCTAACTTAGTATAGGCGTAGCTTATATATTTTTCAGTAGTTTTGTTTTGTTTTTTATCTTTGTTCAGCTCAATATACTTTTCAAAATTTGCGATAGCATCTTCAAATCTTTCAAGAGAATAATATGTTGTTCCCAGTCCATTGTAAGCTATTATAAATTTAGGATCCAACTCAAGGCACTTTTTATAAGACTCAACTGCCTGATCAAAATTCCTCATTTTTTTATAAACTACACTTTTCTGGTAATAAATATTGGGGTGTTTTTGAATTTTTAGAGCAGCTTCATAATTCTCTAAAGCTCCTTGAAACTGACCTGACTTAACAAATTTATTTCCCTGATTATATAATTTTGCTGCTTCAGGATCCATTGCCTTTTCTTGTGCAAATAAGAAATTCGCGGCTAAGAGAAAAACTGAGAAAATTAATAATACTTTCTTAGTCATGATATTTCCTTTTTTTATTTAGTAAAAACGTGTGCGGAAGAGGGGACTTGAACCCCTACGCCCTAACGGGCACTACCCCCTCAAAGTAGCGTGTATACCAATTTCACCACTTCCGCAAAAATAGTTTGAAAAAATACAGGTAGCATCTTTAAAAATCAATACCTTATATCAAGTACTTTTAATTTTTGTACGATTTTTTATACATTATTGTTTGAGGAATGTTTCTATTTAAAAAATTTTTCGTGGTGCAGATCATTTTCACTTTCTTCTTTTCATTACTTCGTCTTTAATTTCTTTTCTGAACATAAACTCAAAAACAATTAATTTTGCTCTTTGTTCCGGAGTTAGAATATCAGATAAAGAATTAAAAAACTTATTTCTCCCATTCATAATTTTATTCTCTAGATCCATATAAGTAGAGAATTTTTTATTATAAAGATCGTCGCTGGCCTTACCAGATTTAATAATAACAGCCAATTCTTGCAGTAAACTGTCTTTTTGATTTATTAATTCCATCTGTTGAGACACATGATTGGCTCTACGTGTAAAAAACCGAACTGATGTTTCCTCGCTCAAATTTAATGTTTCTATTAATTTAATTTTTTCGAGTTCCATCACTTTATTAAATTTATACTCTCTGCCTTCTTTATGAAATCTTTTCTGAGCGTGGATGGAACTGAATACAAAAAGAGAAATTATAAGCATTAAAACTATTTTTTTCATTATGTCACCTATAAAATTTTCTTATCCATTATTGTTTGATACACTTGAGTTAATTCTTCATCAGATAAAGAATACTCTAGCGAACCTGTATAATAATTCGTTTTGAATTTAAGGTATTGATTGTAATCTTCAATACTAATTTCAT
>Ga0180007_10000183_pt1 | contig 115745 bp, 98 predicted proteins | sample MM_PC_MetaG_FD_121122 | JGI IMG/M metagenome (GOLD analysis project Ga0180007, IMG submission 121122) | Groundwater microbial communities from the Aspo Hard Rock Laboratory (HRL) deep subsurface site, Sweden - MM_PC_MetaG | ecosystem: Environmental > Aquatic > Deep subsurface > Groundwater... | reverse complement strand
GAACCCTGTGAACATGCCGGTATCGATAATAGACGGGCACACACAGGTCACTTTGACGCCTTTTGACCCGAATTTTTTCATTTCCATCCTGAGGGCATCGGAAAAGCCGACCACAGCAAACTTCGTTGCGCAATAGTCCGCCATTTTGGGAATGGCCAGCAGTCCTGCGGCAGAAGCAATGTTTACGATATGACCGTTATTCCTGTTGACCATTTCAGGAAGGATGCACTTGGTCATCCAGATCACCCCCATGAGATTGATATCAATCGTTCTTTTGATGTCTTCAAAGGAACTGTCAAGAATCGATTTCCCATTTACAATCCCGGCATTGTTTATGAGTACATCAATGGATTGAAAATCTTTTTTGATGGCTTTGACCGCTGTCTCTATATCTTCTTTCCGGGATACATCACACCGGTAGGCCTGAACCCTTGCGGACAGGCCTTTGATATCTGTTTCCGTGTCCTTGAGGTTTTTCTCGTTGATATCCAGAATGGCAAGATTTGCTTTTTCGCGTGCACAGATAAGTGCCATTCTTTTCCCGATACCAGATCCCGCCCCTGTAATCACAACCGTTTTGCCGGCCAAAGATTTCATGATTTTCCTCCCCTGTTCCAGTGATAAAAATGTATCCTATGTTTCTTGTTTTGATAAAATTTAAGAATTCTCACTTATAATTTTTTCATGGCATCCCTGGCAATGGCCGTGTAATATTCGCCGCAGTTTGTCATGGCCACCGAAAGTATCTCTTTTGCTTCCTTTTTGTTGTTGTTTCCCCCCATGTCTGCAAGCAGATCCGCAACGAGCACCATGGTGTTCGGATCTTTTCCATAGAAGGGTGTGGCCTGATACTCGCGGTAATATTTTAACGACTGTTTCATATCTTTAAGCGGCCAGGGGAGTTGGTGCCAGAAGCGGGCCAGAGATATCATCACATCTCCCTCTTCGTAATTTTTATCCTTGTCAAGCGCGTCCATTTCATCCAGAAGTGGATTTGCAACAGCGATAACAGGCATCATTGCTATCATTAAAAACATGCATAAAAAAATACGGATCGATTTAACCATAAGCTCCTCCTCAGACATTCGAATTAATTTATTGTCATTAACTTGTCCAGATCCAAAGGCAATGGTTTTTCCGGATCTACATAAAGTGAAAGCGCATTCTGGGGACATTTTTCAACACAGAGTTCACAGCCCATGCACGCATTTCTATCATATTTTCTGCTGCCCCCGTTATAGGAAATGCAGTCAAACGCACAGGCAGTCACGCATTGACCGCATCCATTGCATTTCTCAGAATCCTGAACAAGGGAATACCCCGAAGCTGCGGATTGAGAAACATTCTTCTCGATTTTTCGGGTCAGCATGGTTGCCTGAAGACTGACACAGGTGTCCGGATGGCAGTTGCAAATCACGCCTGTGCTGCCGCCTGTAGCCACTTTGAAAAAAGCCTGGGTGATATGATTCTTTGCCCTCAGTCTTCTGATGATGTCAAGGGCCTCCTCCTGGCTTATCTTACGGGCATTATATTTTTTGCAATGATCCAGCCAGAATGTGGCAAGTCCCTTTCCCACAGCAATACAACTGTTGATATCCGCTTCATCCGCATGGTTTGATTTTTTGCAGGGGCAGTCCATAACCGCAATATACTCCGGTTCCTGAAACACAATTTTTGTGGCATATTTAAACGGTATGATCTGTTTGTTTTCTTCAGCAATCACACGGATATCCCGGTTCAGTTCAAAAATTTTCCGGGTATCGGAAAAAGAGAGAACTTTGGCATGATACCGGCTGAAAGCCATGCGGCCAACCGGTGCAAGCGGTTGAAACCACGTCAGGTATTTCAATATGTATAAAAGAAAACGGACGGTTTTGACATAAGGGTAATAGAAAAGGAAATAGATATAATTGTGAATGAACCTGTCTACCCTCACCCCGTGCTTCCTGAACATTATTTTTGTCGATTCTTTCATAGCTTTTACCTTCACGTTTGAAAGATTTTACATTAATCCATTTTACCGTTATTTGTTTAATATTCATTGTTCGCAGCACTGACCCCGATTATGGCCATACTCATAAATTGACTATATGGTCAAGTAAAAATATAGTATTTTTCAAATTTGTCGTCATTGCATCAAACAGTAAAATCAGATGGACATCCGATGAACTGCATAGTTGATGAATAGTTATGAACTGCCGTACAATCCCATAAGTATTCAGGCAAATCTGAATCCTTATCAACATGATACAGGTCCAATGGTACTGTTTTAGCCGGATACGACGGTATCCAGGTGCTTTGCCAGCCTTTTCCCCAGCGATACCACCGTCCAGACAACGGGAGCCCCCAGTGCTTGCGGAAAAACACTTGCATCACAAACGAAGAGATTTTTAATTTGTGTTGCAAGATTATTGTCAATGACCTGTCCGATGCGACACGTTGCTGAAGGATGCGCTCCGGCAGGTTTCATTGGATAGACCGTGCTCTCTTTGGCGCCTGCCTTTTTAAATATTTGGGTAACAATTTGCACACCCTTATCTATTTTTTTACGGTCATTTTCAGTCATTGGCTTTTTAAACGCCCTTCCTTTTCCAATTGTGCCGGTCAGGTCATCCTGGATTTTAACCATAATACTCGAATACTTAAAGAAATTCCTGAACTTTAATAGATGCGAAGGTCCTGAAAGTGCCGCAATTCCTAAGAATAAAGCCCAGTTCGGTCCAACCGGAAGTATCACGATTCCATCATCATCATAATGTTCCAGTGTTCCAACACTCATTGGCGTTGATCCAATTGTCCGTGTTCCCGGAACGACAGCCTGAACAAAGGAGAGCCAGTCGCAGGCAAGCCCCTTGCCGGCATCTGTAATGCCTGCGCCTCTAAGCAAGTGTACATTCGTGAGGCCTCCTGCGGAGAGCACAATTTGCTTTCCATAGAATCGGTCCTTTTTTGTCGTCTCCACACCGATCGCTTTGCCATTTTCTATGATTAATGACTTGACTGATGTATGAAGCATAAGATCAGCGCCACCTTTTATGGCTTCATCGCCGAAAACCCGTCCCGTCCATTTGGCGCCCGTCTTACATCCCAGCATGCAATTTCCTGATCCGGTGCATTTGCTTGCATCAATAAATTTGTCCATTTTCCGCCAATGATATCCCAGACTGTTTGCAGCGTCCATGAGTCGTAAATTATTTTCCCCGATAAGCTCGTCCGGAAGAGGATTGACGCCCATTTCTTTTCGTGCTTCTTCTGTTTCTGTAGACAAATCAATACCCAATGGACCGAAAATTTTATCAGGCGGGGGGAGTGCGGATCCGGCAGAAATATTGGACGCACCGCCGTAGTTATTGACAAAAATCACGATATCCTTGTAATTCCGTAACAATGTGGGAATGTCTATCATTCTTGCCACGGTGATGGTGTTCCCCAGCCATTCTGCTCTTCCTCCTTTTTCAATCAGCAGAACCTTTTTGCCTTTCCTTGTCATCTCTCTGGCCACAGTACACCCAGATGCACCGGAACCCACAACGATCACATCATATTCGTTATTTTTCATATTATCCCCGTTTGATTGCAACTGTGGTAAGCATTTAAAATTCCTTTAACAGGTTTCTTTTTCCATGCAGATGCCGCCCATCAAGAGTTTGGTGAAATTCTCCCAAAGTTCATCAAGGGAAATTTCTTTTTCAACTGTTTTAAGATAATAAATATTTTCAATCATACCCAGCATAAGCGTACTTGCGACTCTGGGATCCACATCCTGAAATATACCTTGCCGGATACCTTGACGGATATCCGCTTCAACCGGCATTCGAATCGACTGATAGGTATTGATGCCAAGCGCCCTGATCTTCGGGTCATCATCCTCAATGGCTTCCTTGCTCAGATGGACAATGGCACAGAACTCCTTTAAAACGGGCATGATAATTTTCCCCCGGATTTCGATTCTTTCCAAAGGATTTTTCGCTTCCCTTACCTTTTCATATCCTGTGGAGAACATTTTCTCAAAAATCAGCGGTATGCATGTCAGGAAGAGTTCCCGTTTATCGGAAAAATAGAAGTAAAAGGACCCTTTCCCGATATGGAGCGCACTCGTAATATCGCTTACTTTGGTGTCCTTAAGCCCTTTTTCAAGGAACATCCTGCAACCCAGCTCAATGATACTTTTCCGGGTTTTGTTTTCATCGGATTTTTCTCCCTTGTTTTTTTTAAAGGCCTTATCGGAAGCGGAAAACCTGTTATAAGGCAGATCGACCGAACCGTATGTTTCTGCGGGTTCCATATTTTTGATCTTGTCCCGGATGGCAACAAGCGGCAGGCCATTTTTTTTTTCTTCCTGGATAAAAAACAGTTTCTTCAAATGATTTTCATCATAATAGGCCATTGTCTTACCCGTTCTCTTGGGCTCATGGAGGAGTTCTTCCTGAACATAAAACTGAATGGTCCGCCTGCGGATGCCCGATTTTTTTTCAAGCTCCGATATTTTCATCCAGTTGGGATTATTTTCCACCACCCTATTCCCTCAGTGATTTGTCCGGTAAGTTTAACAGATCCATTCGATTCGTTCTTTTTCTCTTCTTGCAATACCGTCAATTTTTCCCTTGGGGTATCCGACCACCAGTATTGTGGCCATGGTGAATGGGCATTTAAGGCCAGGTATTCCGCCTGGCTGTTAATTCCGGATTTGTTCTCGCTGCACTGACCCCGATTATGGTCATAGTCATAAGTTGACCTCATGGTCAAGCAAATAAGGATTGTTTTTATAAATAGACGACATTGACATGATGATTATATTTTAACAGCAATCGTGTTAACGACCCATTATTTTACAAATAAAATGATGATTAACAGTATGTTATGAAAATATACAGGAACGCATTCATTGCGATATACATTTAACCAACCGTGGTCACCCGTTAGACACACCATTGGATAGATGCACAGTGTATGAATAGATAGAATAGCGTCAATGAAGAATATTCTGGAGTTTCAATGCCCGGACAGTGTAACGGTACAAAAAAGGATGAACCTGATAAAACCCATCTGTCTGCTGAAGTATACCGATGTTTGACAAATTGTTAAGCGCAAGAAGACTCTTCCGGATATTCTGACGAAAAATTTCTGCGTGGTCTTCGGCCGAAAGTGTATCGTGTTGAACAATCGCGCCTAATGTAAACAGATCCTCATTCGAAAGCTGGGATAAAAATTTAACGTTAAATTCCACTTGAGATGACAATTGAAGTTCATGTTCTCTGATGGATTCTATAGAACGAAGCCAGAATAAAATGGCAACGGATATATTTCCTGCCGCCACATTCTGGATCTGATTAAAAAATAACTTTATCAGGTACGCCTGCCGTTCTTTATCGGATTGCAATTTTTTAAAGGAACGGTTTGCATGCATTTTAGAGGGAACCAGAAACTTCAGCTGATATCCTGTGATACGGTGACGGGCGAAAATCATGGACTCTATTTCTTCACCTGTAAATGGTTGCAAGGGAATCACCCGGTTGAAATTTTTCGATAGTTGAATAGATTTCTCAAGATATTCCCAGCTATACAAGGTGCATGAACAAATCCAGATTACCTGTTTACGGGTTCGGTACATCATACCCAGAAAGGATTCCATCAGGTCAAAGCCCTTCATGCTTTTCAGAAACATGTTCTGAATGTTTTCCACAATAAAAACGGTTGTGGAAGGCCTGCTCACTAAAAATGCTTCCAGCTCATCAAGAGAAGACATCTTGTTGTCCGGGAAAAGCGCATTGAAAAAAGGAAGCACTTCCTCGATATTATGGATGGTATGCAACAATTCAATAGAATGAACAGATTGTTTTTTCAATAGCTCTGCTTTAAAAAGATTTAACAGGGTGGTTTTCCCGCTTCCCTTTTCGCCGATAACCGCTGCAATCATATTGCCGGATTTGTGATAGTCCGTCACATCATCTTTCAGGAGTTGAAGTTCTTTCTCGCGCCCATAAAACAGACGATCATCTGTCAGGGGTTCTATCTGAAAGAGCTGTTGATAAACAAATGGGAGAGATTCCAGTTTCTGCCTGGTATCCAGTAAAAACTGTGTGAACTGGATCTGTATGTCATCTTCCGGCACTGAAAGTCCCAAGTAGGATCGGATTTCGATATATTTCACCCGAGTGAGGGTGAATCCTTTCTGTCCTGCCGACCAACAGGTTTGAATGAGAGCCGTGAAATATTTCTGAACAAATTTAATACCTTTTCTTAGCCGTCCCTTGGCTTTGGCCTTGACAAGTTTCAGCTTCAGGGCAATTAATTTTTCATTGTCCAGAAGTTCCTGAATCTTATCTATCCATTGGTAGGCAATACTGCCAAGCTCGGATTGGATTTCCTGAGGAAAACCTTCAACTCTTTGGCTAAGCCGATTCAGTTGATTGGCGCCGCGCTCTATGCCTTCAATAACCATCTTGAACGCATCTTCTGCGTAATCTTCCTTTTCTAAGAGATTGAAAGATGTTTCGATATTGAATTCCACAATCTGCTTGATTTCAGACATGTAGTTGACTGTATCGTCCAGACGGATGCGAAGTTTTTGAATAAAATCCTCAAGAAGGGATTGCAGTTTTAATAGAAGTTCCGCCTGGATCATTTCTCTTATAGGTATTTCGGCTATTTCGGAAAGAGGTGGTATATGATCATCCCTTTTTTTAAAAACGACATGATTCTCCGCCAGGCGCTCCACGCTGTCTTTTGCCAGGCTGCTGATTGCATTTATATCCTGACCGATTCCTGATCCCAGGACCTTGTTTGCAATAGCCGGCAGTAATTCCCTGCGGAAATTCCTGAGAAGTGTCCGGCTTTCCTGAATGATGTTTCTTTTCAACTCCCATTCCTGCCCCTTTTCCAAGGTCAACAGCCGTTCTTTGGTTTTAAAAAGCGTTTGAATGGCGTGGGAGCATTGAGGCAAAATCTGGGTATCGATTTTTTCTGAAATGGTTCCCAGTGTCATAACTGTTTTCCGGGCCACCTGAAGTTGAATACGGTTCAGCGAAAATTCATGGGTCCAATCTTTTCGCTCACCGGAAAAATGATTGCTCCAGAGCGCGTGGTGCCGTCTGAATGCTTTCAGCTGACTGTTCAGTTTCCGGCGGAACCTGAATCGGGCATAACCGCCTCCCGGAGATACAAAGGTGCCGACATACGCATATTTCCGAATGAATTCTTTTTCAAGCGACTGTTTCCAGGTATCAAACTTTACCCGTGTATCCTGCCATAGCGCATCCATGTCCTCAGCCATTTTTTCAGTATCAGGAATGGCAATGCTTACGGATTTGAGACGCTCTCCTATGGGATTGTAAATCTCCATATGCCAATCAGATGCTTCCTTGTCAAGGATCAACAGATCCGACGTGTATTTCTGGGTCATCAGATGGAGCGTGTTGAATTGCTCGGCAATCAAATGAAACATCTGATTCATGAAATCGGATAAAAAGATGAAAAACGGAAGAGAGAAATGAAAAGTGGAAAATTGCTGGATATGGATCGTGTGGCTCTCCCCTCCGATACTTTCTTTATTTGTTCTGAATACGTTCAGTCCAAGGTTCAACACTCTCTTTAACCTCAGTTTGAGCCTTTTTATCCATTTGAACAGACGGATGCTCACCGTATCATCATCTGCTTTTATGAAAAAATCATCCGCAAAGGAGACTTCCCTCAACGCAGGGAATTTGAGGATGACCTGCCCCATGCGTTTTCTGCAGTCCTTGTCGATCCTGAGCAGCATATCGGGGTAGTTTTTAAATTCAGCCCAGTCGCCCATCTGGTTTAAACTCTCATCAAGGCGCTCCCAGACCTGGCATAGCAGTTTATCTGCTTTCAGGGATTCATCTTCGGGTTGAAGGGGTTTGATGACAATCTCGCTGAACCGGTTAAGCTGGTCCATATACCCGGTCCGGACCTGCTTGTATGTTTCCTCAAGAAACAATGTCGCTGATGTTGTCAAACATGTGTAGATATCAGCAGGTGTATCGGCCTTGTCATTTTCGGTTTTCATACAGGCCTCAAAATATTTGAATAGAGGGGTGATCTGTCCTGGCTGATAAGATTGCAGCGGATCAATGCTTCGGTAACCAGCTCTGTTATGTCACTTGCAAACGCGAATTCATATCGAATGTCCAGGACATATGCCTTGACCCTCATTTTCAATATGGAAAGACCTTCATGAATCTCATTTTTAAATACAATGGCAATGGGTTTATTCAGGTATACAAATCGGGACACAACCGCAGCTCGAAAAGCTATTTTTTTCAGTTGGGCCAGATCAATGCCAACCGGAAGAAAAAATTCCGCCACCACCTGGCAATTTGATTCGCCATTGTTGGCGTTGGAGACGGGTTGGCTGACAATATCACCGTTGGGGATAGATATGATTGAATCATCTGGTGTAACAATCCGGACGGTTCTCAATCCAATTTGTATGACTTCTCCATAGTGTTCCCGGATTTGAATTTTATCTCCAATCTGGAAAGGGTGATCCACGAGAATCATGAGGCCGCCAAATATATTTTTTAAAATATCCTGGGATGAAAAACCAAGGGCGATGCCTGCAGAAGCAGTCAACGCCAGAAGCGTTTCAATGGGCGGAGAAAGAATCGCTGCGATGATGAAATAGATCACTGCTGTCCATACCAGAATCCGTATAAACGGAATCATCCGCATAATGGAGAGGCGCAGGTTGACCCATTTCTCCGCAATCGTTTCCAATAGCCGGATTGTGTATTTGATGAAAAAAAAAGCCATGAGCGCAATAAAGATCGACCATATCATCCTGCCAACCGTCAACGACGAGTTCAGTTTGGGTTTGGTTTCTTTTAATAAGGAAGGCATCATTTTGTTCGGGGAATCGGCAGGGACGGTTTCCGGTATTTCAGTTAATTTCCGGATGGTTTCATTGCCGCCCGATGCCTCACTATGGACCGCATCTGAGGTCGGGAGAGAAACAGCCCGATCTGTTGATTTTCCTGAAACCACCGATGACCAGATGAGGATTAAAGCGAAGATAAAAACTGTTTTCATGGACGTCACCCTTATTGTATTCATTCCGCCCCCTGGAAAAAACTTGTCATATCAAAATTTTTACAATATCCGGTTCCTTCCTTTTTGGGATAGGAGGTATATGGGCTGGATATCCCACAATAACAGGCGCTATAATCCGGCAGTTATCAGGTATGCCCAGTTCATTCAGCATTTCCTGATCGTTTATTTCAGCACCGAGATTGATCCAGCATGTTCCCAGGTTCCTTGAAGTTGCTGCCATCATGAAGTAACTGGCAGCCAAGGCACAATCCACAGATAAATTCTTCAAATGAGATGGTCCCAATATGATAACCAGACATGGGGCATTGTAAAAAACATTGAAAGATGCGTTTTCCAGGATACCCTTGTATTTATTTGCATAATCATCTGGATCGCCATCAATGCGGGCAAGAATATTCTTTTTGCTCTCGTCCGATATTCTTCTGAGCATTGCCTTGTCATTTACAATGACAAATTTCCATGGCTGCTCATTACCTGAATTAGGCGCCAAAATGCTTTCTTTTATCATAGCCTTGATCATTTCCAGGGGAACAGGCTTGTCCTGGTATTCTCTAATGGACCGGCGGGATGTCAACATTTCAGAAAACGTCATATTTCATATCCTTTGTCTCTGGCACTTGTTTAAATGAGTTGTGAACGATTGCGTGAAGATTTCTGTTTCTGTAATTCTTTAAAAAGCACGGAAATGGCAATTCTCGCCTTCTTTTTCTTATCGATTTAGATAAGTTGAGAACATAACAATGTCAATATATTTCCTGTATCCTGTCAGGATAACCGCCTATAGGAAAGCGAGTTCTTATTCCTTGACCGCGAAACGTCGCAATGATAAATTTGGCAGACCGATTAAGTTGCATCGTGATAGAATGCAATAGCCATGAAAGCAAGATTAATATGAGCAAATCTCCCGAGAATAATCAATCCAAGAAGCCGCAGGCTGATGCATTGCGCGTGCGGGCCGAGGAAAAACTCACCCGGCTGCCGAAAATTCCGGAGTCCCTGTCACCCGAAGAAACCCGGCATATGCTCCAGGAGCTCCGCGTGCATCAGATCGAACTCGAGATGCAAAACGAGGCGCTGAAGCAAAGCGAAAAAAAACTCCGGAAAACAATACAATCTATAGATGAAGGATATTACAGTGTCACCCTGGACGGATTGCTTCTGGATCACAACCAGGCATTTAACCGGGTTTTCGGGCTTGATATTAACCATAATCTGAAAGGACAAAATACACCGGACTTCTGGCAAAACCCGGATGACAGGAAGCCATATCTCGACTTGCTCATGGAAAAAGGCGTCGTAAGGAATTATCAGGCAAATGCGAAAAAAATCAATGGAGAACCTATTTTTGTTTTATTGAATGCCCATCTTGTCAAAGACGAAAAAGATGAACGGATAAGAATTGAAGGGATGGTCAGTGATATCACCGAACGCAGGGGTACTGAGGCGGCATTGGCAAAGTCTGAAGAAAAATTTGCCAAAGTCTTTAACGTTAGCCCTGAGGCGATTGCAATCGCCTCAATGGAAGATGGTACATATATCGAGGTTAATGATGTATTTCTGAAACTGACCGGCTTCCAAAGAGACGAGGTTATCGGCCATACCTCCAGGGAGATAGGGGTTTGGGTCCACAAGAGAGACATGCAGAACTTCAGGGAAGGACTCGCCAGGAACGGTTTTTTACGAAACCTCCCGGTCCAGTATCGCATGCGCTCCGGAGAGATACGAGATTTCCTGGTCTCCAGCGAAATCATCGAACTTGAAGGAAAACCCTGCAGTCTTAATTTTATTTTCGACATCACCGAGCGCAAGATGGCCGAAAAGGCGTTACGAAAAAAAGATGCCATGCTGGAAAACATCGCCTCCCAGGTCCCCGGGATGCTTTACCAGTTTATGAGAAAGCCTGATGGAACTTACTCTGTTCCGTATAGCAGTCATGGCATCGAGGCAATCTTTGGCTGTTCTCCGGAGGACGTGCGCAACGATTTCGACCCCATTTTCAACGTCATATTTCCCGAAGATCAGGACAAAATCATCCAAACGATTGATGCGTCGACAAAAAATTTATCGCAATGGATGTGCGAATACAGGGTCCAGGTTCCCGGCGAACCGATCAAGTGGGTATTCGGCAATGCCATTCCTGAAAAAATGGCCGATGGCGCCATTGTCTGGAGCGGCTATAACATGGACGTCACCGAGCGTAAGCGGGCCGAACTGGAAAAGACCGAACTGGAAACCCATCTCCAGCAGGCCCAGAAGATCGAATCCGTCGGGCGGCTGGCTGGCGGGGTGGCCCACGATTTCAATAATATGCTTGGTGTGATTCTCGGTTATGCGGAACTGGCCCTGGATAAAGTGAATCGATCCGAGTCGCTTTATGACGACCTTATGGAAATCATCACCGCCGCCGAACGTTCCGCCAAGATTACCCGGCAGTTATTAGCCTTTGCCCGTAAGCAGACCGTCACACCCAAAGTGATGGACCTCAACGCGACCGTGGCCGGCATGCTCAATATGCTTGAGAGGCTCATCGGCGAAGACATTCATCTCATCTGGATTCCGGAAGCGGATCTATGGCCGGTCAAGATTGACCCTTCACAAATCGACCAGATCCTGGCCAACCTGTGCGTCAACGCCCGGGACGCCATTCCCGGCGTGGGTAAGATCACCATCGAGACAGGTAACAGCATATTCAGTGCGGACTATTGCGCCGCCCACGTCGGCTTTGTACCCGGCGAGTGGGTTCGACTGAGTGTTCGCGACGACGGTCGCGGCATGGATCAGGAAACGCTGGCCCATATTTTCGAACCGTTTTTCACCACCAAGGGCGTCGGCGAGGGCACCGGCTTGGGTCTGGCCATGATCTATGGTGCTGTCCAGCAGAACAACGGCTTCATAGATGCCCACAGCGCACCGGAAAAAGGAACGATCTTCTCGATCTATCTGCCTCGCTATACGGGCGGGAATGGTCCGGTGCTTATGGATGACGCATCGGAACAGGTAAGGGGCGGCCAGGAGACCATCCTGATCGTGGAAGACGAGTCGTCTGTTCTGGCCATGACCGCAAAAATGCTCGAAAGAAAAGGATACACTGTACTGACAGAGAGCGTCCCAGGCAAAGCCATCCAAATGGCCAGGGAGCACCCTGCGAGAATTCACCTGCTCATAACCGACGTCATCATGCCTGGGATGAACGGCCGGGATCTGTGGCGGCAACTCAGCGCCCTGAAACCCGATTTAAAATGCCTGTTCATGTCCGGCTATACTGCCAACGTGATTGCCAACCGGGGCGTGCTGGAAGAAGGCGCGCACTTCATCCAGAAACCGTTTGTGATGAAGACCCTGACCGCAAAGGTTCGGGAGACGCTGGACCGAAAGTAGCGACAATCTTTAAGATCAGTCTGCTGTTTTTGTCTGCCTTCACATGACCCATCTGATCATTTCCCGTTAATCCAGTACACTCCGAATGGCCTGTGCCAATTCAAATTTTAAAATCGGTTTCATGACACATGCCTTGATTCCTGAGGCATTTGTTGCTTCTTTGCTTATATCCGTACTGAAACCGGTGGTCAATATGACAGGTATATCGTTACGGATGGCGATACATTCTCTGGCGAACTGCTCACCGTTCATGTATGGCATTGTCATATCCGTGATGATCAGATCAAAATCATCTCGATGTTCTCTAAAAAAACTCAATGCTTCCAGAACATTGGTATGGCTCAAGACCCGATATCCAAAAGATTTCAATAACTGTTCTCCCATTTTGACCAGAACAGGTTCGTCATCCACGTAAAAAATCCTTTCTGTACCGCCTGAAATATTCTTTTCAATTCGTTTTTCAGGATGAACCCTTCTTTCAATGGCAGGAAAGTAGATATTAAATACAGAGCCCTTGCCAGGCTCACTGTAGACATCGATCGAGCCACCAAAACTTTTTACGATGCCATGGACGACCGAGAGTCCCATGCCCGTCCCCTCACCTTTTCTCTTGGTTGTAAAAAATGGCTCAAAGATGCGTTGAATGACGCGACTGCTCATGCCATGCCCGGTATCACTGACACTTAAATGAATATTGTGGCCGGGTTTTACATCCGGATAATACCCGGTAAATTCCCTGTCAACCTGAATATTCTTTAATGAAACCGACAGCAGACCGCCTTCAGGCTGCATGGCATGACTGGCATTGGTGCAAAGGTTCATCAGGATCTGATGAATTGAGGTGGCGTCGCCTACCACCAGTGCATCTGTCGTAATATCACATTTAATTTCGATGGTAGATGGAAAAGATACCCGGATGAGTTTTAAAGCCTCGTTCACAATCGTACTGACTTGTATGGGTTTAAATTCCATCTCGCTCTGACGGCTGAAAGTTAGAATCTGTTTGACAAGCTCCTTTGCCCTGCCACTGGCTTTCAATACTTCGTCCAGATCATGCGCCACATCCTCTTCCTCAGGAAATCTCATTTTTGCAAGTTCAACATACCCGATGATTGCTGAAAGAATATTATTAAAATCGTGAGCAATCCCACCGGCCAGGGTGCCTAGTGATTCCATTTTCTGGGCGGTCTGAAGCCGTTTTTCAAGAAGTTTTCTTTCTTTTCTGATTTTTGTCTGTTCAGTGATATCTTCCCCGGAACTGACGGTTACCAGAGGCATATTGCTGTCATCCTTTAGCACGCAATGATTCCAGGAAATCAATTTCTCCTCTTTTGATGGTGCTAAAACCGGCAGTTTGATGCCCTCGATCCGGCCCACATCTCCTTGAATCAATTCTTCAAACTGTTTTTTCCATCTTTTCAGATGTATTGGAGAAAGAAACCCCGTCCAGTTCTTTCCAATGATATCCTGTTTATCACAGCCCAGCACCTCACATCCTTTGGCGTTAATTTGTAAAACCGTGAAATCCGGTGAAAGAACCAAAAGCATGACACCTGCAATATCGAAATACTTCTGGGCCCTTTCTTTTTCGTTTGCAAGTTCTCTTACTTTTTCTTCGAGTTTCGATACAACCACATGGCTGTAATTTCTCAGGTAATCCTCCTCTTTGACCGGGATTGCTGGTGGCCGTTTTTTTGAAAAATCCTGTTTCAGTACGGTGTTAACCTCTTTCCAGAATTCATCCGGTTCCTTGGGTTTGATGATATAGGCTTCCGCGCCCACGGACATGGCCAGTTCCACATCTTTTTCTCCCTGGTACACTGCCGAATAAAAAACAAACGGTATGGCCTTGAGATTTTTATCCTTTTTAATTTGCCTCAGGAACTGGAATCCATCCATGACCGGCATAAGGGCATCGGAAATGATCAGGTCCGGTTTATGAAGGGAAGCCATCTCAAGCCCTGTCTTTCCATTTTCCGCCTCTATGGCGACATGCCCGAACTGTTCGATGTAATGACGAAGAATTTTTCTGTCTTCTTTGCTGTCATCAACCATGAGTATTTTCATTTTTCATCCTCAATTCCAAGAAGGTTATGAATCGCTGACATTATCGTCAACGGATCGATGGGCTTCTCAAAATAGCCGTTACACCCAACAGATAGGATACGTTCCCTGTCGCCTGCCATGGCAAAGGACGTGATGGCGATGATGGGAACATCCTTTCCCTTTTTATCTGCCCTGATGCGTTTGGTGGCTTCTTCGCCATCTATTCCCGGAAGATCGATATCCATGATGATAAAAGAAAAAGAGTCCGACAAGGCCAGATCAACGCCTATTTCGCCGGAATCGGCAGACACCACGTCGTAATGGCACCTCTTGAGCGCGTAGCTGATCAGTTTGAGATTGTCCGGATTGTCTTCTATAACTAAAATTTTTTTCATGAAGATACCTTTTCATTTGGGATTATTGTTTCAGGTATGATGATTGTCATATGGGTTCCTTTGCCAGGTGTGCTTTTAAGAATGATGGTGCCGTTTAAAATTTCGGTAACAATTTTCCGGGTCAGATAAAGCCCCAGGCCTGTTCCCTTGATGCTCGATTTTAAAGGCGTATCCAGGCGGACAAAGGGTTTGAAAATCTTAGACATATCCTCTTCTGAAATGCCGATACCCGTGTCAGTGACGGTAATCGCGATATAGGTCATATTGTCCTGAAACTGAAAATCAGGATTATTTGCCATTTCTTCTTCTGATACCCCCCCGGCACGGATGGCGATCGATCCTTTTTCCGTGTATTTGATCGCATTACTGATAGTATTGACCATAGCTTGAAGGAGTCTTCTCCTGTCTGTATGCAGCGTCATTTCCAGGGACTCCACATGAAACGACAGTTTCTTGTCCTTGAGATCGTTTGAAAAGAGCGCGGTTGCCTCCCGAAGTAACTCAGAAAAACTGAAATCCTGAACAAAAATATCCAACTTTCCTGCTTCAATCTTGGATACGTCAATGACATCGTTAATCAATGAGAGCAAATGCTTCCCGGAGCGCAAAACTGTAGATACATTTTCCTTCTGTTCGTCATTCAACGGGCCTATCCATTCATTCAGAGTAATGCTTGAGAATCCGATGATCGAATTTAAAGGGGTTCTCAGTTCATGGCTCATGGAGGCAATAAACATGCTCTTCAGGCGGTCCAGCTCCTGAAGGCGTGTATTTGCCTGTTGCAGTTTATCTTCGTATTCACGCCGCGTCCGTATTTCTCTTTTCAATCCGTAATTCCAGACCATGATCAGGGTCAGCATAATCAGTGCGACACCTGCTGTCTGCAGAAGATACTTTCGGACAAGAAGGGGAGCTATCCCCAGTTTATATTCCACATTCACCCAGTTCCCCCGAATTTCGGTCGACTCCTGGGTGCTTATGGAAGAAAGGCCCTTGTTTAAGATACTCACCAACTCCGGCCAGTCATTTCTGACAGCCATATACAGATTTTGCGTGGTTTGTGACACCGGTGCCGCCACTTTGAGGTTGGTCAAGTTCAACTGTCTGATCCAATAAGTGGATGAGGCGATGTTGCCGACAAACGCGTCTACGGTGCCGTCAGATACGGCGAGTAATGATTTCTGAAGTGTTTCAAAAAGGATGGGGTTCAGGGTTGTATTCTCCCTTAGATATCCCTCATTGGAGGAATCCTGCTGCACGCTGACCTTGATGCCGTAAAGATCGTCCATGCCTGATAGCAGAGGCATATCAATGCGGGTAATGATCACGCGGTGAAATGCCAGATAAGGCTTTGTATAATTTAAAAAGGTTTTCCGGTCTGCCGTGATATCCACACATGGCAGCATATCAATTTGTTTTGAACGGGCTTTTTCCATCACCGTTCTCCAGGGAAGCCCTTGAACGACCTGCATGTTCAAGCCCAGCCTTTCATTCAGGATGGCAATATAATCTGATGCGATGCCCTGATACCGGCCGTTTTCCGCCACAAATTCGAATGGTGCGAATTCCGGATCAACCCCCAGGTGAATGACCGGATGATTCCTGATCCACTCTTTTTCCTTTTCGGTCAAAGGCACTTTTTTCTCTTTTAGTCCCTTTGGGTCATTTGTGATCCATTCACGGGGAAGATTTGATAAATAGACAAAGAGTGCTTTGTGGTAAATCGACTCAGGTGTTTTTTTTAATCGTTTCAGGTGATGATCTATTCTTTCGATAAGATAGGGCCCTTTTTCCGAGTCTTTGGGGAATGCGAATTTAAGATGCCGGGGATTGAAAATAATCGATGTGGGGGTAACATCATAGGTCTCTTCAAAAAGCGACCCGAATATCCGGTTTACAGCACCTGCCGCCACTTTTTTTTCACTTAAAAGCTCAAACACCTGTTCATAGGTTTCCACCTCGATAAAATGACAGTCGATATCAAACCGTTCCGCCAGATTTTTAATTCCGCCGTCTCCTTCTGTATGGATGCTTCCTTTCATGACGGCAATGGCTTTATCGTTCAAATCGAGCCATGAATCCAGCTGCATGTTTTTCTGGGTGTAGATAATACCCCAGTTCACGAGAACGGTTTCGGCATTGAAATCAAATTCACGGCTTCGCTGATCGGAGAAAGCCACATCCACCATCATATCAAGTTCATTTGCCATTAACCGCTCCAGGCATTCCGTCCAGCTCCCTTTGACATATGCTATCTGCCACCCTTCTTTCCTTGCGATGTCCGCAAGAATATCCGGGAAAATACCGATGACCGATCCATTGATGTCTGTGAAAATTTTAGGATGATTTTCATAGGCACCCACGCGAATGGCAAGCGGTCCTTTGACAAACTCGTCCGACAAACCTTCCTTGATGATGATCACTTGGCTGATCAGATACAATAACAGGGTCAGGCATATCATTTTTTTAAGATATCGTTCACCAGGCATGGGCTTGACCTCCGGTACGATTTTTAACCGATAGATTAACGAGTTCAGGTATTCTAAACAAGCGTGTCTGAAGAAAAATACAAGGAATCCAATGAATCAAATGATCTAATGATAATCTTTGATGAAAGGAATCTCAAGTTATTTTTAAAATTGATTTATCTTCTCAATCGGGTTATAAAGCATGCCATATCTCATCTATATGGATATGGTCTTTTTTTACCCTGGAACCCACTTAAACCGAAAAAGGAAAACAAAATGAAAGTGATTATTACTGACCAATGCATGGGAGATCGAAATTGTAACAAACTTTGTCCGGAAGTATTTGAATATGATGAAGATCAGCTTAAATCAACGGTCAAATTTGACAAGATCCCGGAGCAGTATAAAGCGGTTGTCAGGCAGGCTGCGGCAGAATGCGGCGCTGATGCCATTGAAATCATGGACGACGACGAATAACATACATGACTGGAGAACCTGATGGGAAAATTCAGAGAAAGTCAAACCGCGAAAAATCTGTTGGTGTCCTATGCATTTGAATCGCAGGCCACCACCCGCTACACATTTTTTGCAAACAAGGCCATTGAAGACGGTTACATGCAGATTGGCGCCATATTCAAGGAAACCGCTGACCAGGAACTGGAACATGCCCTGAGGTTCTTCAAATTCTTCAATGGCGGAGATCTTGAAGTGACCGCCAGATTTTTGACCGGCGTTGTCCAGACCACATTGGAGAATCTGGTTTCCTCGGCCGATCTGGAACATTACGTTCACACCGATTTATATCCCGGTTTCGCGAAAACCGCCCGTGTTGAAGGGTTTAATCGGGCTGCGGACTTCTGGGATGCCATATCTGTTGCAGAGGCGCAGCATGAAAAAACGTTCCGCACCCTTTCTGAGCATATGAAAGCCAATACCCTTTTTAAGAAAAATACGGAACTCACCTGGCGCTGCAGAAACTGTGGCTATCTTCACCATGGAGCTGCAGCACCGGATAAATGCCCGGGATGTGTAAGGCCTACGGGATATTTTGAAATCTTTACGGAAAATTTTTAGTATTATCTTTCAGAATTCCTGAACGCCTCATTCAGTTTTTCGCCAAGAGAACCGACCTGTTGACTTTTCGAATCTTCGGAAAAAGTTTTCCACTCAGCCCGATCTGTCTCATCGGTGAGATCAAATGAAAGTTTTCGTTCATCAGCGCTGATGGATTCAACCACCACAGTCAAGGCATCCCCCTGCTTCAATTTTTCCACTGAAGACGGGTCGTGGAACTGATTGATTTTGGATTTGGGAAGAAGGCCTGTAATACCGGGAGCCACGGAAATAAAATACCCAAACGGTTCCTTCCGTTCAATCGTGCCCTTGAAGACCTTGCCTTTGCTGTATGTATTTTCCGCGCCTGCCCAGGGATCGCCTGCGGCGTCTTTCATGCTGAGCGAGATCCGCTTTTTTGAAATATCGATATCCTTGATGACAACATGAATCATGTCTCCGGGATTCACCACATCCGAGGGGTTTACCACCCGTTTGACATAGCTCATTTCACTGATATGAACCAATCCTTCAATACCGGGCGACAATTCCACAAAAACACCGAACTTGGTACAGCGTACCGCTTTTCCGGTGATAGTGTCTCCAACACTGAATTTTTTTGACATATCTTCCCAGGGATTGCCTTCCGCCTGTTTGATCGAAAGGGACATCCGGTCAGCGCCTGTTTTCGGGTCCTTGTCGATCCTGATGACGCGGACCTTTACACGATCCCCCTCTTTCAGGACTTCACCGGGTTTTTCAATTCTCGACCAGCTGATCTCCGAAATATGAACAAGACCGTCAACACCGGGATAAAGCTCGACAAACGCGCCGAAATCCATCAGTTTTCTCACTTCCCCGTCAAACACAGCGCCGCCTTCGACTTTCTTCAAAAATTCGGCCCTGCCTTCCTTGACCTGTCTTTCAAGAAGCTCTCGTCTCGAAACAACAATGTTTTTCCCCTGGCTCTCCACACGGGTAATGATAAACTCAAAGGTATTCCCCACGTAGTCTGCAGGCGTGTCCACGTATCGGATATCGATCTGGCTTATGGGGCAAAACGCTCTTCTTTTAAAAATCTCAACGGCAAAACCGCCTTTGATCGCTTCCACCACTTTTCCGTTAACAGGGATTCGGCTGTTCCAGGCGTCGTTCACCATCTCCAGCCCACCGTCACCGGACAGGGCACGGGATAGGATCAGTTCGCTTTCATTCAGAGACACAATGTAGAGATCAAGTTCGTCACCCACATGATAGGGCAAATTGCCGTCCTCATCCAGAAGTTCGAATTTATCCACCGCACCATCGATTTTCGAACCGGTGTCCACAAAAACGGTTTCATCGGAGATGGCGATGATCGCACCTTTTATCTTGTCACCTTTTTTCAGATGGGTATCTATATTTTTTTCATAGGCCTCTAACAAGTCTGCAAAATTTTCTTCACCCATGGAGGCGCTCTCTTCATCTCCGTCTATTTCGTTGTCGTCAGAATGGTTATCCTGCATTTCCTTATTCCTTTTTCCAAATAAATCATCAATTATGGTGATATCAACGCTTAATGTATTGTTTTTGTCTGCAACTCAGGCCGAAAAACCATGATCATTGCTGGCAGAATGATCATGTCACCCAATAATGCAAACAACATCGAAAAACCGGTCAAAAGGCCGAATGTCCGTACCGGTATTACACTGCCGAATACGAGCAGACCGAAACCGACAAAAAGAACCACCGATGTTATGACTATCTGTTTACCCACATCTGAATAGGTTTGCCTGATTGCCTTTTTTAAATCCGGTTCCAGGATGGCATTTCGTTTCAGTCTTACCGTAAAATGGATCGTATCGTCAACCGCGATTCCAAGAACTACACTTGCAATCAATATGGTGGCTACGTCAAGCGGAATATTAAACCAGCCCATAATTCCCATGGTCACCGCTATGGGGAACATATTGGGAATCATGCAGATAAGCGTCAAATATAATCTGCGGCAGACCAGAAGCATCATTAAAAAAATCAGAAAAAATGCGATGGAAAAACTTTTCAGAAAGGTGCTCATCAGGTTCTTGTCCATTTTCAGGTAAAGCTTGGTGAGGCCTGTAATCTGATACGTGAACCGGCCTTTCAACTCCGGATCAAGATACTGTTCAATTTTTTCGAAAAGTGCATAAGCCTGTTCATTTGAAATCATGCTGCTTTGAAAAGACACCCGGGCCTCCATGAAATCGGAAGACACCATCCGGCTGGTCAGATCACTGTCGGCAAGCTCGTAATAATCAATAATTTCGGCTTGGGTTTCCGGGATTCTGAAATCATCCGGATTCCCGGTGTTGAAGGCTTTGTTGACCTCTTTAAAATAATCTGAGATGGCATAGGATACCGATATATTGTCATACGCTTTCGCAATCCGGGTTTTAATTTCATCGATAAACCGGAGACTCTCAGGATGGGTAAAATCAAATGCTTCTCCCGTTGCCTTCACGAGCAGATTAATGGGCAGACTGCCTACCATATGACGATCGATATAATCCATATCCCTTTTCATTTGATTGGATTCAGGAAAATACCGGACCTGGTTGGTTTCAATTTTTATTCTGGATATACCGATACCGGTGATGATGAAAACGCCAACGGCCGCAAAACATATGAGCAGGTAATGACTGGTGGTGAAACGGCTTGTACCCTTTAGGAAATCGGAAAACAGATCCTTTTTATTATTCCCGCCCGCCGCAGGATGGTGTACCTTTATTTTTTTCTTGAAAAGCACGAGCATCGCTGGAACAAATGTCATGGTGATCAGAAAAGAAATCGCGATACCAACGGCTGTGTAAAATCCGAATATCCTTACAGGGCGGATCTGGCTCACCACAAAAGAAAGAAAACCGATGCAGGTGGTAAGCGTGGTAAACAGGCAGGCAATCCAGACATGATTCATTGCATTGAAAATCGACTCCCTGCTGCCGTTTCCAAGGGATGTTTCCTGACGGTATTGGGACAGAAGATGAATGGATGCGGAAACCGATATGGCCAAAAGGATCGCAGCCATCATGGATGAAATCATGTCGAATGTTTCTCCGGCGAGGACCACCAATCCAATACTCCAAAATAGGATAATGATCAGATTAAAAAAGGTAATCAGGGAGAGCCAGGCATTCTTCAGCAATACCCCTGTGAGAAAAATGATAAAAATCAAAATAATGGGCGTGATGGTCTCATTGTCTTTCTGAACGTGGTAATTCAACTCGGTTTCAAGATACACAATACCTGAGTATCTCAATTTCAGGCGGCCTTTCATCCCCGATTCGGCCGCATCGATGATTTTGACCATGAGATCCCGTTTGGCTTCCACATGCATATTTGCAATCTCGCAGATGATCGCCGTAATCCTGGAATTTTCCGATATGAGCATGTTGACGATGCCCTGACTGGATAATGCCTTTTTTCGGGCAGACAAAATCTCAGAAGGCGTGAGCGGCCGGGATGAAGCCAGATTGATTTCGGGAAACAGTTTTCTGAATTCAATAGAATCCCCTTCTGAGATTACGGTTTCCGCCTCTGTCACGCTGAAAACACGCAATACCCCATGAATCGCTTTAACCGCATCGGATATCCTTTTGATGGTAGTGATATTTTCCGTCGTGAAAATATCCGCATCCTCAAATACGATCAGAAATTGATGTTCGTTTCCGTAGGTTTCCTGAAATGCCTTGTAAACTTTTAAATCCTCATCTGACGTGTTAAAATATTTTTCAACATGATTGACATATTGCTGCTGAATAAAATAATAGGAAAAAGGCACGGATAAAATGATAATCAGGACAATCAGTTTTTTGGAGTGCACGAGTGTTGAATTGATGATCTTCTCGACTTGAATGGGCATGCCTTGCCTTTCAGATTAATTTTTTTTGTCATATTAGCGGGAATATCCAGTGCGTCAAGACCGATTATTCAAATGAAAAAAAAACGCTTGACTTTTGGTTGTATTTATTATCCATATTCATTAGACCAATTCAACAAACCCATTATTAGCAAATAAAACAGGTTTGTCAAAACAATTATGATTTGCAGGCCAGCGCTTCTTAGTTCGGCCGCCTGGACCTGTTGGGATGAAACATTCTTTTTCCCGGCCTGCCGGAGAAAAAAGGAGGAATCACATGAGAGATGTTTACATTATAGGTGCCCATACGATTCGATTCGGGAAATACCTTGAGAAAAGTACAAAAGATCTCGCCATGGAAACCGTTAAAGGATGTCTGAAAGATGCCACAATCGATAAAAAAGATATCCAGGCATTATGGTTTTCAAATTCAGGATGGGGGTACTCGAAAGGTCAGGATTGCATCAGGGGGCAAGTGGCGCTGAGGCCAATGGGAATTGACACGATTCCCATAACAAACGTTGAAAACGCATGTGCCAGCGGTTCAACAGCATTTCATCATGCCTGGCTGAGTGTGGCGGCAGGCCTGTATGATATCAGCATGGCGGTCGGAGCTGAAAAACTCTACAACGAAAACAAGACAGCCATCTTTGCAGGGTTTTTAAGTGGTATCGATATTGAAAACTGTGTTGAGATCGCAGAAGGATTATCCGATTTTTCACTGACTTCGGAAGACAAAAAAAATATCGATATTTTTAAAATAAAATATCAGCCCCAGGAACAAAACGGTTCAAAAAAACCCAAAAAGAAAAAACCGATGAAACAGACGCTCAAGGAATTACGGGATTCTATCACGGTGGCGATTAATCTGGGGGAAAAACTGGGCTATGGTACTGTAAGGAAAATGCGAAAATTTTCTGCTGGCGACCATTCTCCTTTCATGGATATCTATGGATATTCCGCAAGACAACACATGAAAAAATATGGCAGCACCATAGAACAGCTTGCCATGATCGCGTCCAAAACCCATTTTCACAGCACGTTGAATCCAAATGCCCAATATCGTTTTGAAGTGCCTGTGGAAAAAGTTCTGGCAGACAGAATCGTAAGTTTCCCGATTACCCGTGCCATGTGCGCACCGATTGGTGATGGCGCGGCATCCGCCATTCTCTGCTCCGAAGACGTGGTAAAAAGATTGGGGCTTTCCGGTCAGGCGGTTAAGATAAGGGCATCCATTCTGGGTTCGGGAAAAGCTCATCCAAAGGGCGAGGAAGGTCCTGAAATTGGTGAACGACTCGCAAACCAGGCATACACGGTAGCAGGTGTGGGGCCGCAGGATATCAGCTTTGCAGAAGTGCATGATGCCACCTCTTTTGGAGAACTGGTCCAGGCGGAAAACCTGGGATTCTGTCCAAAAGGTGAAGGCGGAATCCTTGCTGAAAAAGGTGAAACAAAGCTTGGCGGTAAAATTCCAATCAACACCAGTGGCGGTTTGACTTCCCGAGGCCATCCAATCGGAGCCTCAGGCCTTGCCCAGATCCATGAAATGGTTACGCAGTTAAGGGGTCAGGCAGGACCGCGTCAGGTGGAAGGCGCCAAGCTGGGTATGGCTGAAAATGGCGGCGGCGCTCTCGGTACAGAAGAAGCAGCCATGTGTATGCATATTTTTGAAGCCCCGTCAAAATAATTAACAACCCGGGTTCACTTGTTTTTCTTTCAAGTGAACCCCAAACCTGTGGAGATTAAAGATGGCGAAATCGAAATTGCCTGATCTTTCAGAGTGGACTCCTGTTGAAAAAATCATTATGGAGCGAAGAAGCACCCGGGCCTTTAAAAAGGAACCCATTCCTGACTTCATGATTCGAAGAATCCTGGAATCCGGAAGATTTGCACCTTCAGCGGGGAATGCCCAGCCCTGGCGTTTTGCCGTGGTTAAAAGTCCGGATGTTCTGGCAGAAATGGAAAAAGATGCTGTTAAAATGGCCAAAGTCTTTATGTGGTTCCTGGACTATTCCAGGAGCAAGTTTCGAAAATTATTTTTAAAACCGATAACCAAATTTTATATCCGCCTCCTTCCAAACGAACTGCATCCGGTACCGTTCGGGCTTTTAAAACAGATTGCCAAGGACAAGGCTCCTGTTTTCCATGATGCGCCTACGCTCATTCTCCTGATTGAAGACAGACGCGGCGTGTCATCTCCGCCAATGGATTTGGGTATCTGTGGGGAGAACATGGTTCTTGCCGCCCATTCCATGGGGGCTGCCACATGCTGGATAGGGCTTATAAAACTGCTCATGTATTATCCGAAATGGAAAAAATTTTTTAACATCAAATATCCATACAAACTCCATATCTGCATAGCTGTCGGATGGCCAAAGGTCAAATCGGACGGAGAAGTGCCCAGAGAAGTTCAATTGGTAGAATGGTATGAAGGATCACTAAAAGACAGACCAAGGGTTGAAACACAGGGGGTATAACATGGGACATCAAAATATAAGCTGGTTTACCAAAATTCCGGATTATATAAACGCAAAAGAAATGAGGACCGGTATCCTCACATTCGACGACACCAAATGCAAACGATGCAATATCTGCACATTTATCTGCCCGGCAAGATCTATTATAAGGGACACATCCGACAAGAAATCATTACCCAGTCTTTCCTTTACCGCACCAGGAGTTGCAGACTGCATTGCCTGCGGGTGCTGTCTTGCGGCCTGCCCGGAAGGCGCCATTTCCATATCGAGAAGTTTTAATCCGGGATATTACTTCAAGCGATTGACACAGACATCCACACTCTCGTACCCAAAAGCATATCAACATCCGGATGAAAATGCTTACGGAAAGGAAAACACACCATCTGCCATGAATTCTTCCAGTTTGGGATTCAAAGAAAAGATGAGGCAAAAAATGCAGTCCCTTTCCATTCTCAAAGACTCCCTTTTGGGACTTAACCGGTTTGTTTTAAATGAGATGGCCCACGGCCGGTTCAAGGAACTTCTGAAATGGCGAATCAAGGGTGACGCCAATGATATCTCCTGGGCACAGCTTCTTGAAGAAAAGGCGAAAGAAGTCCCGGACAAGACATACCTCCTTTACAGGGATGAATCGTTTACCTACCGCGACATGGATAACAATGCCAACAAAATTGCCAACTATCTGTTAAAATTTGGCGGTGGCAAAGGTAAGGGCCTGGGCATTTTCATGCGGAACTCTCCCCGTTTTCTTGACGTTTTCTTCGGCGCACAGAAAATCGGCATGTATCTGGTACCCATCAACCCGGAACTCAAAGGGGAAGGTCTTTCCTACCTGATCAACCACAGCGATATTGAAGGCATTGTCCTTGATGCAGAGCTTGTTTCTTCCATAGAAACCGTCAGGGATCAGCTGGAACATGTCAACTACTTCATCGTGGATGATATTGAAGAAGAAGCAAAACCATTTGAGATTCCCGATACCATGGAACGTCTTTCCAATGCGTACGGTATGTCGATGACAAACCCGAAAGTCGGGTATAACAAGGAAGATATATGCCTGATTATCTATACATCCGGCACTACCGGAAGACCGAAAGGTGTTGTGTACCGGTATAAAACATCTTCCGTGAAATTATTGTCCCTAGTCGCCCAGATTCTGGTCAAGCCCGATGATATCTATTACACGTATCTGGCCTTATGTCATGGAAATGCCCTGTTTATTACGACCACACAATCCATGGCACGAAATGCCACCATGGCGCTTTCCCGGAAATTTTCCGCAAGCCGTTTCTGGGAGGATATCAGAAAATACGATGTAACCCTTTTCAATACCATCGGTTCCATCATCCCTATTCTCATGAAACAGCCGGAAAAACCGGATGACAGAGACAATAAGGTCAGGGTGGTGGTTTCAGCAGCATGCCCTGCAGAAATGTGGGTGCCGTTTGAGAAGCGTTTCAGCGTTAAACTCTATGAGGGATATGGTGCGGTTGATGGCGGAGGAAAAGGGGTGATGAATTTGGGGACAGCCCCTCCCGGATCGCTTGGGAGAATCCCGCCTTTCGTCACTTATAAACTGGTGGATGAAAATGACAATGAAGTACCGCCTGGCATACCGGGCGAACTGATATTTGAAGACAAGAAAAACAAAAGCCGGGTTGAATATTATAAAAATTCGGAAGCATCTGATAAAAAGTCAAAAGACGGCTGGATTCGAACAGGTGATTTGATTCGGGAGGATTCAGAAGGCTACCTCTATTTTGTGGGAAGAAATACGGAATCAATGAGAAAAGGCGGAGAGAACGTATCTGCCTATGAAGTCGAACTGGTGATCATGGAGCATCCGTCTGTTGAAGAAGTCGCCGTTTATGCGGTTCCTTCCGACATGGCAGAAGATGAGATCATGGCATCTGTCACACTTGTCGATGGTGGCAAGCTCGATCCAAAAGAACTGGTTTCATTCCTCGAAGACAAACTGGCCAAGTATGCCATTCCCCGATATATCAGGATTGTAGACGATTTTCAAAAAACCAATACGCACAGGGTAATTAAAAGAATCCTTGAAAAAGAGGGCGTCACAAAAGATACATTTGACGCGCGCGCTTAGGGCCTGTCATCAGGAGACAAAATAATGTTATCAAGATCTGAAATCAAATCGTTTATTGAACGGACACCCAGTTTTAAAAACACCATGCCGAGTCTTCAGGCCATCCCCAAAAGTCCCCGATGGATGATTCGGGAGACCCAGGAAGTCATTGCCATTGCACGAAAATTTAACGAAGAGGTTGTAAAACCATATGTACTTACACTTGACAGAAAAATGCATGAAGATCCGGATTATCTGCCCTGGGATTTTGTAAAAAAAGCAAATGAATGGGGGTTGTATACCATGTGGATACCCAAACTTTTCGGAGGCAGAGGGTATAACATGGCATCCATGTCCGTGTTTGTGGAGGAAATAGGCTCTGTCTGCCTTTCCATGGCCAATCTTATCGGTGTGCATTACCTTGGCGTTGCAACCCTTGTTGCAAGCTGGAATACCAGACTCATCGACCGGATCTGCCGGGATGTCGTAAAAGGAGAGAAAACAGGAGAACCATGCCTCATCACCCTTGCAATCACAGAACCGGGTGCAGGGACAGATGTTGAAGAGATGGATCTCGCAGATAAAGGCAACATCACGTGCAAGGCTGAAAAGGTTCCGGGCGGATACAAACTGAATGGCACCAAAATATTCATCTCTAACGGCCATGTGTCTGTCTGGCATATGACCATAGCCTACGAAAATCTGGACAAACCTTCGGATGCCACAATCATGGTGGCTGTAAAAACAGGCATGGACGGGTTTTCTTTTGGCCGTATGGAACATAAAATGGGGCAGAAAGGATGTCCTGCAAGCGAACTGATTTTCAAGGATTGTTTTGTTCCTGATGACCTTGTGGCGGTTGATACGCGTCAGATTGACAAACTCAACAGATCGAAAAAAGATACCATGCAGCAAATTATTGATTATGTGGTTGCTGCGACCCGCGCAGGTGTCGCCGGTTTTGCCACAGGTGCGGCCAGAGGTGCGTTTGATGCAGCGATACAATTTGCAGCAGGCACAAAAGTAAATGGAAAACTCCTCATCAATCATGAGTGGGCCCAGTGCATGCTGGCTGAAATGTACAAGAATGTCTCTCTTGCCCGTATTTCTTATGTAGAGACCAATTATGCCAATAACCTGTTCGGGATGTACAAATTGCTGCAATTAAAACCGGTATACTACTTTCTTAAAATCGTACCCCATTTTCTTCTGGATAAAATCGCACCCGGTTTTTTAAATAAACCGTTCATGACATGGGTGTTCAGAAAACTCCAACTGGACTTTCAAACCGATGAAGATTTTCACTGCACATCAGGCTGGGGATCTCTTGCCAAATTTTCTGCAACGGATCTGGGGATCAAAAACTGCCATATGGCCCTGGAGATGATGGGACAGGCGGGCTTGAGGCATGACCGGTATGCAGAAAAATTTTTCCGGGATGCCAAATTGCTTCAGATCTACGAAGGTACCAATCAGCTGAACAGATTGAATGTTTTCAAATGCTTCATGGCAAACGATTACCCCCAAGCGGTTGTTTTTGAAGAATAATCAAGGAGAGTAAGATGAGTAAAGGATCACACAGGGAACTTAAACTGCTTGGCAATGCGGCAGCTGATTTTTCCAGGAAAGAACTTGCGCCATCCAGAGAAGAGAATGACAAATATCCGTATGGCGCATTTTTTGATACCGTCATAAACAAAGCATACACGATTGATTTTTTTCATATTATCCTGCCTGAAGATGCCGGAGGAATGGGTCAGGGAATGGCTGCATTAAGCGTGGTTCTGGAGCATATCTGCCAGGAGGACAGCAGCCTTGGCGGCATTATTTTCACATGTTCAGCAGCCCATGAAATCATGAAAGCTGCGGGAAGTATGGATGTACTTTCTCAGATTACCGATGTTGCCGAAAATGTTAACGATTTTTTAATCGCCTTTCCGGTATTCAACAATCCTTCGGAGATACCCCACCTGGCTTGCGCAAGAAAGGACGGTGATCGTTATATTTTAACCGGTTCTATCGAATATATGGTCCTGGGGAATATTGCTGCAAAGGCGCTGGTACCGGCAAAAATTTCGGACGACAATACGTTCTCTTTCTTTCTTGTGGATCTGAAGGACAAAGGTATTTCAATAAGCGATCCCATCTTGAGTCTGGGTCTTCATGCCTGCCCGGCCACAGATATATCATTTCAAGATGTGAATGGTATTCTCATTGGAGAAGAAAATAAAGGAAAAGACTACTTTAACGCCATGGCAGAAAAATTTCATGTGGCAGCTGCCGCCATGTCCCAGGGAATCATGAAAGGAGCCTTCAAGGAGGCGCTTGCATACACCAAGGGCAGATTTCAGGGAGGCAGACAAATTGTCAACTGGTCTGAAATGAAAATGATTTTAGCAAACATGGCCGTTAAAATAAAAGTTTCCGAAATGATTCTGGCCTCGGCAACAGTTGCCGTGGACGAAAATGGAAATGGATGGCGGGAATGCGCCAAAGCCGCAGCCATCCACATTCAGGAACTGGCATGCGATCTCACGACAGATGGGATACAGGTCCTTGGTGGCGTCGGTTATATGAAGGATTTCGGACAGGAAAAACGATTCCGCGATGCGAAACACATTCAGGCCATTTTAGGACTTGCACCACTTAAAAAAATTGATTATTTAGAAAATTTTATTATGTAATGATGGTTTTTATATATAAACTTTTATTTATCGGTTGCCTTTTTTAATTGATGTTTTATCAGGAGTAGTTTTTATTTTAACGCTTTAGAATTAAAGTATCAGGAGGAAGTGTTTCATGTTGTACCAAGTTCATCATCCTATTAAACGCCGTTTGATTGCTTCACTTATTTTCTTTTTCGGAATTCTGTTGTTCTACTGTTCTCCATTGTCAGCGTCAGATAACCAGAATGCATCACCCGAGTTTATCGCCACATTGGATGCGCTTACACTTTCACCTGAAGATCGCGATTTTCTCATGAATACCGAAAGCTGGATAAAAGAACTCGCGACCGGTATGGATCAGAAAGAGGCAGATGCCGTTATTAAACTCCTTAAAAATCCAGGCCGAATGAAGTTTGCCACCATGGCCCCCATGGGTACGGTCTGGGCAAAATTTATCCGGGAGGTTCCTAAAGATTTTGAAAAGAAATCAGGTGGCATCATCGGTGTGGACTCATATATCGGTCTGTCATTGGGAAATGATCCTGATTATGTCAGGAAAATGGCGTCCGGCGCCCTGGAATCCGCCGGGCTGACCAGCTGGGGAATGAAATATATCAGCAAGGAAATGGGCGTGTATGAACTCCCGTTCATTTTTGAAACCTACGGCGAAGCGGACTATGTCATGGAAAAAACCTGGCCCTATTTTGTGGAAAAATTCAGGGAAAAAGGATTTTACCTGATACCGGCCAAAATGGAAGTAGGATTTCTGCAAATTTTCTCCACCAGTATCATTGCCAAAAAACCTGAAGATCTTACCGGCACCAAATACGGCAGCTGGATGGGACCTGTGGAGATAACGACCATGCAGAAGCTGGGTGTAAACCCGGTAGTCATTACAGTTGCAGAAGTACCCAGCAGCCTTGCCACAAACATTATTCAGACCGGTTCCGCCATGACCATGTATATGATCGGCGCGCAGTTGATGAATTTTGTCAAGCAAGGTGGTGGGTGCTCCGGTATCAACATGTTCTATCCTCCGGGCGGTCTTGTACTCATACGGAAAAGCATCGAGAATGCGGCACTCATGAATGTCCCCAAAGGCGACCGGAAATATCTTTCAAAATATGTGGACAAGGGCCTTGAGATCTATGAAAATATTCTGGTTGACATGGCGCCTAATCTTGCCAGGGAACTCCGGGAAGGGAATAAAATTCTTATCGACAATTTGCAGAAAAAAGGCATGCAACTTTATATCCCGACGAAAGAAGAAAGAGACGTCTGGAAAAAAGCAACCCGGCCTTTATGGGATGAGATGGCAGGCAAACAATATTCCCGGGAAATTCTGGATCTGGTTCTCAAACATAAGGCAGATTACAGGGCGGCCCACCCCGATGAATTTGAGAATTATGTATGGACACCTTAGTCTCGGACGTAGAAACATCAGATGAGAACGCTGTCAGGCTTCTCATCTGATACCGTATCAACCTGCTGTTGGGTGGACGTTTTTCTCATTTGAACCCGCAGTTTCTGGAGAACCTCTTTATATTTTCCTGCAGCATTGACCATATCCGAGACAGAGCCCGCAAAATGAGCATTCAACATATTCTTTTTCAATTGAATATGCTCTTTAACTGTATCAAGGCCTACTGTTGCTACAAAGTTTTTCAACATTTTTCTTCGAACCTGACGAGATGCATTGGTCATAAGAATAAACATGATATTGTTGGTAGCCTTTGCAACCATTTCCTGTGATCTTAATTCGATTTCAACCACTTTAGATTTGTCATCAATATATTTGAGTTCCTCATCCAGCATGGACATGGCTTCCTTGATATTTCGCGTCGTAAAATTCTTGGCGGCAACAACGAGCATGGTCGGAAGGAATTCTATCCAGAACTCCCAAAGTTCGTCATGGATATACCCGTCGATAATTGTATCTTTTTTTCCATTGAAATCCATGAGGAACAGACGATCCAGAAAATCAATACCTGCATATTCGAGATAGTCCTTCACATACATGCCATCTCCTTGGCGGATATCTATAATATGCATGGATTGAAGCTGTTTTAACGCGACCCGGAGAGATGTTCTGTCAACATTAAACTGCTTGGACAGTTCTCTTTCCGTTGGAAGTTTTTCTCCGGGTTTCAGCTCTCTGTTAAAAATCTGAACAATTAATGTATCAATGACTGCTTCATGGCGTTGCTGTCCCACAGATGACATCACTCCTCTTTTGGTTGCACAAAAAAAATTTACGCTTCACAGATGGTTTATTACTTTACGTTCGTAAAAAAAAGTTTTTCCTTTTGTAACGGTTGTTTTTATTTATCGAAACGTCTGTTTTCTGTCAAGCAAACTCTATGTTGACTCAAAAGAAAACAAATATGAATGATTTGCTTATGGAAAACCGCTTACAGGAATATTCCCTTGTCTCAACACATATTATTTCACGATTCTCAGAGAATGCGTTTTTTTCAGTTGTTGCCACAGGGATCGTATAATGATTGCCATTGCATCATCTTCATGAAGTAGCAGTTTGTCCGCATAATCCCGGCAAGATTCTACCAATAGTTCATTGCCAGACCACAGATGAAAATTGGTCAAGATATACCTCCCAAGTGTCGAATGAAGCGAGGATAATTCATCTTCAGACATGCTGGAAATGGTTGCCCTGTCTTTTAAAGGTAATTCATGAATCAGAATTGCCACAGCTTCATCTACTGAATCAGGCAATAGCCGGGGGGTTAAGATAAGACTGTCACTTCTTGTGCTGTTGTTCGTTTCCATCAATCCCATAAAAAATACAGTTTCCAAAAGATTCAAGGTCTTTTCATATATTGCCGAATCTTCACTTGCTCTTGTTCCGGCAACATTTAAAATTTCGATATTGGTCTCTTTAATCCAGTTACTTATCTCCCGTGCAGCATTGAATGAAATGCTATTATTCAGATTAATATGCAATCTCGGTTTATTATGCTTTCTTGCGAGTTTCAGAGTTAGCAGGGAACCGCCTTTGGGCTCCCCGTGGGTCAGAACAAGTGTACCATCAGCCTCTGTTATATTTTTTTCAGTGCGTTCGGAATAACTGCCGGTTGGCATTTCATTAAGCTGGTATTTATCCGATAATGGCCCGCTTTCTGTCAATCGGCCTTTTGGAATCCATCCACCGTGGGGTATGTCACATTTAAGGGCCGCATCAAGCGCCCCCTGATCTGCGCCAGTCTGACCACCTGAAATAATTTTTTTAAGCATACACGTCTCACCTTATCCTCTGTGTTCATAATTCATGGATTTTAACTGTTTTTAAAGCTTTTCTGAAAAAATGCATGCTTACCTTTATAAAGTCAAGATGGAAAATTGGGAAAGAAAGTTGACACTCCTTGACAAAAGCATTGTAACAAACTATAATTACAAGAAATTTTAACCACAGTATTATGTTCCCAAAAAAATGATTCTCGTACTGACGGTGGCTCAAGGAGGAAAACAGCAAGATGCAACACTTTACAAAAGCACAAAAAGCAAGAAACGCTATCCGACTGATTAAAGTAACGGCTGATGCACTTGTTCTGAGAGGATATTACAAACCCTCCGGGCAATCCGGTCAGAAACTCGCTGAAGGATTTAAAATTTTGAGTCCTGAAATCTATGGTTCGATGAATGACCCCCGAATTATTGAACTCAAAGGATTGGAATATGTCATAGAAAGACTACCCTTGGGTATTGAAAAATGCAATCGAATCATTCTTACTGCACAGGAGGAATTTGAAGATACATCCTTTGAAAAAATTCTTCCTCCAAAACGAAGGCGGACGTCTTACAAAGTCAGTGAAAAGGAAATCTGTTTTGTCATTACCCGTGGTCTCAGCGAAATTTATGATATCCTTACCCATATTACCTTTCTGAATATTGAGGCCAGTAAAATTCACCAGCAGATGAGGGATAGAGAGAAAAATCTGACCAGCCAATGGAAGGAACTTGAAAAAATTCTGGACAACCCTTCCAGATTGGATGAAGACGAGCTTGATCATGCACTGTGGAATTTAAGCATCATTCTGGGAAGAACATTTCATGAAACCAAGGAATCGTATGTCTATCTTGAAAAATACGGTAACGATAAGCATGGGCATGGCATTCTTTTTCAAATTATCCATGGATTGGGCAGGCGGATGGATGCGGAAAAAGAATCCAGGGACAATGAACTCCTGATTGCGTTCACGCCCTCTCTCAATGACATGATAGCAAGCCAGATATACGGACAAATCTGGGCATCAACCCTTAAAAAGAAAATAGTCGAACTTGGATTAAATGACCGGCCTATTCACATTATCAGTGCCAATATGCACAGCGTCAGAAATCTTCTCTATGGATATGCATTATATAAATCAAAAAAGAAAAAAATACCGGAAGGGGATATTTACACGTTTATCAAGGAAATTGTTAAAAATGGAGAAGATGTTCACGCGTTTTCAGAAAAAAGCGGCCTCAATTTCATACAGGATATTTCAGGCGCGTATATCGATTGCCAGATCATTGATACTGATAAATTGAAAGGCATTAAATTTCATCCGGATTTAAAAATTGGCATTTCAAAAACCGACGATAAAAAGCCGGTACTTGTTATTATGGATTATGCATTTGGTACTCAGGCATTTGAAGTCATGGATGAACTTCTGGACCCTGAAGGGATTGACAATGAGATCATGGACCTGAATATAGAATCGATTTCAATTATGGGGAAAGCAGGCATACTTCCTGGGAAGAAAGGCGACATCATGCTGGCTACAGCCCATGTTTTTGAGGGAACGTCTGATAATTATCCAGTGACAAATGATCTTTCAAAAGCGGATTTTCAAAGTAATGTCGCTGTTTATGAAGGACCCATTGTAACCGTTATTGGCACTTCCCTGCAAAACACCGATGTACTGAAACGGTTTCAAACCAGCACCTGGAAAGCCGTTGGTCTTGAGATGGAAGGCGGGCATTATCAAAAAGCGATCAGCTCGGCAATGATAAGAGGTCATATACCGGGTAACGTCAAACTCAGATATGCGTATTATGCGTCAGATAATCCGCTCATCAGTGGCCAGACACTGGCATCCGGCGGCATGGGAGAAGAAGGGATCAAACCAACCTATATGATTACAAAAGTCATCCTTGAAAAAATATTATCCTGATTATGGACAGGATTCCGGGTGATTTTACCCATGACAGGGCATCAGGATACAAGGTGTTCGTTTCGTTTCACAATGACAAGGGTAACATCATCATCACAGTGATAAGATTTCAGCTCTTTTAAGATACCTTCCTTTATTCCTTCAGGAGGATGGGTACCATGGGATTTAAGCAAGTCCATGAGTTTGGTATCGGAGAACATCTTTGATTTGGAATAATCATTCCTGCCTGAACCGTTTAATTTGACGGCTTCTGTGACGCCATCCGTATATAACAGCATGACGTCACCCGGCAATAACTCAAGCGAGTCAAGATAGGTCATTTCGTCAATTTCATCTACAAGACCTATCCACATGCCACGGGTTGCAATACATTCGACGGAACCGGTCTCTTTCCGATATATCATAATATCCTGATGCAGACCTGAAAAATGAAACTTGCCGTCAGATACGCAAGCCAGCGCGGTCATGGTCATATATTTCTGCTCGCCCAGTTTTTTGATGTTATCTGAAATGGTCCGGTTTATAATGGTCAGAAGTTTTGACGGTTTCATATCTGAATATTCGGATAAAATGGTCTGAATCGATGTCTGGGCCATCATCATCACAAGCCCGGCTGTTATACCGTGTCCGGACACATCACCTATCAATACCCAGTCCATGCCATTGGCATTGATGATATCATAATAATCGCCGCCGACATCAGAAGCGGCTTCCATATGAGCAGCGATTTCATACCCCCAGATGGATGGAGACTCAGGAAGTAATGTGGTCTGAATTTTTTTTGCAAGTTCCATTTCTCCCCAAAGGGCATCCATGGCAACGCGCAGCCGTTCAGCCTGTTCCTGGATCTGCCTTTCCGCATCCTTCTGTTCTGTAATATCCCTGGCAATGGCTACGATACTGAAGGACTCTTTCTCTTCCTTTAGCAAATTTAAAGTTATGATAGACGGGAAGACAGATCCATCCTTCCTTTTATGAAAAAGCTCCTTTTTTACGGCAATGTCCTTATCAATGGATTCCAGGATTGGATAAAGTCCATCTTCAAACTCTTCTTCCGTATAAAACATGGATATCGGCTGGCCAATGAGCTCATCGATACCATGCCCGTATCCGTGCATATCTGCCCAGGCTTTATTACCATACTTGAGCGTACCATCGAAATCGATCACGGCAATACCATCAACCGATTGTTTGACAGCATTTTCAAGCATAAATGTTTTTTGAAGCGGTTTTTTAATCGACCGGGAAATAATAAGCGCTATCAGAATAATGGCTGTGGTGACCACAACCACAAAAACCGTCAGATTGAGATATTGTTGATGCTTGGTTTTTTGATTAATATCAGCGAGCTGGCCTTTGAGGTTTGAAGAAAATGTCTGTTCAAGCAGTTCGATTTTTTTTCGCAAGCGTATGGTTTCTTCCTGAAGCTGATTGCCATCATCAATCAATTTTGACTGATGACTTAAATCGCCTTCCATCAGCAATTCCTCATTACCATAATCGGCCATCAATGTATAAACCCTTAACGCACCTTCCCGGAACGTATCAAACTGAAAAATCAATTTTTCGATCTCGTCATTTTTGTTCAAACGGCTCTGATTCAATTGCGTAATACTGACAAGTGCCTCCTTTACTTCACTGGCCTTTTTATCTGCACTTTCCACAAAACTGGCTTCTCCCAGTGTCACGGCATCTTTATACAGCTTGATCTGTTCATTATAAGCTGACAGGGCCATCTGGCTTTTTTTGGCAGCTGGAAACTGATACTCGGAAACATCTTCAAGGTAGGAAATCGTGCGCTGGCCTAAAAAAAAACCAACGACCATAGATAGAAAATAACCGAAAATCAATATGCCAAGGCTCATCCATATCTTGGAAAATATGCTCACCGAATGTTTCATATTCATTCCTTTTAAAAATTATCAAAAAACCATAGAGTGAAAACATAAATATGTCAAATTTATAGGAGCGGACGCCATGGATTTCCCTGTTTATGCCTTTTTAAATGGACAATACCCGTATTTGAATCAAAATAAAGGGTCATGCCTGTGTTACCACCCACCGAATGACTGATAACCTCCAGTCTCATATTTTTTAATATTTTCGTGGCAGTCTCAATATTCTGGTGGCCAATGGTTTGCTGATTATTGCCTGATTTGAGAACATTGGCTCCACCAAAAAGTTTGACGTCAATTTCCTTTTTAGAAATCCCCCGTTTTTCAAATTGGTCCACCATATACCGGATCGAGCAGGATACATATTTGAACTGAGTGGTTTTTGAAACCTGTGTAAAGCACTTTACCGGACAGGTATCACTGCAGCGAGAGCTGGTTTCCTTATTTTCAGCTAACTGCGCGTGGCAAATGGCGCCTATACCCGTACGGGGGCTGAACATGATAACAGCCACACAGGACCCCAGTATCGTATAGATGCGGGATGGTTTTTCAGCGATCAAAACCTCTCCGGCCTTGAGAAAGACCTTTTCATGCGTTGAAGATTTCATTACCATTCTTTCTTGCTGTTATCCATGATCAGAAAAAAGAGAGCAATATCAAACATAAAACTGCCTTGGGCATAGAGGAATTAAAACGCAATATAGCATGATTATTCATACAAGAAAAGCAGAAGATGGACCTGATCTCTGTGTCTTCTGCTATTTGTCATTTCATTATTCCAGGAACGTGATGCTGCCATCGACAGGCGATCATTCAGGGGTAATACCAAATAATACGATTTTATCCAATGATCTTTTGGAAGGTATTATTCTTTTCCTGTTTCTATGCAAAATTTTACCCTGACGCATAATGGTAAAATGTGCAATATATTGTTATCCATACATTTTTAACAATATTCAATTATAGGCATGTTTTTTGCTGTAATAAAGACTAACATTGATAAATGATTAACAAAATATAAATTTAAATATACATGGGAGAGAATATAAAAGTTATGAAAAAATTATATATCATTTTAACCAATTTAGTATTTGTTTTAGCCATATCAAGCGCTACTGTTCTGGCATATACCAATTCAGGCACCTATATCGGCACCTTCGAAGGGAATGACAATCCTGTTCAGGACCTGGCAACCGTTGAAAGTCAAATTGAAGCGTTTTTAGGGTATAATATCGACCTAAACTACTACGCAAAGGTCGATGCACCCTCAACAGGCGGCGGCACTCTGACATTGACGTATGAAAATGATAATAAATCAGGGACCTGGACAACAACCGATCCGGTTTCATTTTACACGGTGAAGGCAAGCAATTCTTATGCGATCTACTATGAAGACCCGGCAACTACTTCCGGGACATGGAGCACAATTGATATTCTAAATGGTGGCGGCAGAACGCCAGATTTATCGCACCTATCCACCTGGTTCTTAAATGTAACCGTAACGCCCGTACCCGAACCCTCAACATTACTGCTGTCCGGTTTTGGCCTCCTACTGGCCGCAGGACTGATCAAACGGCGGAAATGTTAATTAAAATATAGGTGAATTCTGTTGTCCGGTAAGAATCTTATAAACCGGCAACAGAATCCGCCATAGATACATGCAAGATGCGTCTTAATGAATCAAATTCCAATCTGAATACCCGAAACATAATCAAGTATTAATCCTCAAAATTTTAAATAGTTAGAAGCGTCATCTTCTTAGCGGTTTATCATGTAAAATTAATTATCCTTTTGTTTGACACTTGGCTTTTATTCAAATATATGGTATCCATTTTAACCTCGAAGGTGTCGAGACAAATCTCTCAATAGTGATTTTTGGCGAATAGTCATCAAATACTTATTTATTGAATATAAGCTTGGAAAACATGATTAATACAATTCTCATTGTAGATGATTCACGGATTGCCCGAATGATGTTAAACAACTGTATCCTTCAATACAAAGAATTTGAGATATTTGAAGCGGAAGATGGAAAGAAAGCAGTTGAAAAATATAAGGAACTCAATCCGGAAGTCGTGTTTATGGATCTGACGATGCCTGTCTTGAATGGCTATGAAGCGACAAAAGAAATCATCGGGATCAATAAAGATGCGATTATATTTGTCATCACAGCGGATGTGCAGCCCAAATCGGTTGAAAAAATAACGGAAATCGGAGCGTTTGCCGTTATCAAAAAACCGGCTGAACCTGAGAGTGTCCGGAACGCGCTGATAAAAGCCGAAGAAAAACTGGAACAAAGAAGTTAAACCACCTGAAACGAATTCTGCCCGGCATCATCTATTAATTATTACCTCCAGACGATTCCAAACAAGGAAAATAAATGGATAAACCGATAACAATTGAACCGTGCCTTACAGACGCCATTGAACATCTGCAGAACTTCGTAGGCGAGATTACAGGAAAGGAACCCTCTCAACAGGAAATTTCAAAGGTATTGAAGCGGTATTTCATCCTGAAGGAAATTCTTGACCAGATAAAATGGGAACGCGAGCATCCAGAGCATCAAGCCTGAACCGCATTGCAGGAAAAAGGCGTAACAAGAACGGATAACCCGGATGAAACTATCATGAGCAAAGATTGGATTGAATTCGATCGAAACCATATCTGGCACCCCTACACGTCAATGGTAAATCCAGTACCAGTGTATCCTGTCAAATCAGCCAGAGGCGTTCGCCTGATCCTTGAAGACGGGAGGGAGTTGATCGATGGCATGTCCTCGTGGTGGGCTGCCATTCATGGATACAATCATCCGGTACTCAACCAGGCGATTAAACGGCAACTTGACGACATGGCCCATGTCATGTTCGGTGGTATCACCCATCAACCTGCAGTGGATCTGGCCGAGCTTCTGATACAACTCTCCCCTGCCCCCCTTGAAAAAATTTTTTATTGTGATTCAGGCTCTGTTTCCGTAGAAGTGGCTATAAAAATGGCTTTCCAATACTGGATCGCCAAAGGAAAACCTGAAAGAAACAAACTGTTGACCATCAGATCCGGTTATCACGGCGACACGTTTGCCGCCATGAGTGTGTGTGATCCGGTCACGGGCATGCATGATACATTTAAAAATATCCTTCCCAGGCATTTTTTTGCGCCGCAACCTGTCTGTGGTTTCAGGGATTCCTGGGATGAAACATATATAGGAGAATTTAGGCATCTTCTTGACCGGAATCATCAAAAAATCGCTGCGACCATTCTTGAGCCGGTTGTTCAGGGCGCAGGCGGCATGTGGTTTTACTCGCCCCATTATCTCAGGCGTATCAGAGAATTATGCAACCAGTATGATGTCCTCCTGATTGCTGATGAAATTGCAACCGGATTTGGAAGGACCGGGCGGATGTTCGCCTGTGAACATGCAGATATATCACCGGATATCATGTGCATTGGAAAGGCCCTGACTGGTGGCTACATGACCCTTGCAGCCACCCTTGCCACCCAAAAGGTGAGTGATGGTATTGCCGGGAACGGCACAGGGATTTTTATGCATGGCCCCACATTCATGGCAAACCCGCTTGCCTGTTCAGTTGCCCTGGCAAGTGTGAGATTGCTGATTTCTAAAAACTGGAAAGAAAAAATCCGCGCGATTGAGTCCCAGCTTGATCAGGAACTCGCCCCCCTGAAACTGAAAAAATCCGTAAACGACGTCAGGGTTCTGGGTGCAATTGGTGTGGTGGAGATGAAATCCGCTGTGGACATGGCCGATATCCAGAAAAAATTCGTTGAAAAAGGTGTATGGATCAGACCCTTCGGAAAGCTGATCTACCTCATGCCGCCTTACATTATCGAGAAGAACGACTTATCCCTGCTGACCAAAGCCATCCGGGAAATCATCGATTAGCTCCTACGCAAAACACACATCTGTGAACGGGAAGCCATCCTTATGCCATGCCCATTTACAATCTGTCCAGAAGCTTCTGATGAATCCCGCCGAATCCACCGCTTGACATGATAAGAACAAGGTCACCGGGCTTTGCTTCTTCAATAATATACTGGACGATTGAATCTGCATCCTTGAAACAGGTTGCCTGTTTTCCCTTCTTCTTGAGTTCCCGGACCAGATCAACAGAAGAGAACCGGTCATTTTCAGGTATTTTTTCGATATTCTCCGGCTCGCTGATGCAGACGATATCTGCATCGGAAAAAGAATCCGGATAAATTGCCTGGAAAACCTTTCTTTTGCTGGAATTGGTTCTGGGTTCGAAAACAGCAATGATCCGCCCATGCGGATAAAACGGCCTGACACCTCTCAGGGTTTCTTTTACCGCCGTAGGATGGTGGGCGAAATCATCCATGACCGTTATGCCATTTCTTACGCCTCGCACCTCCTGACGTCTTTTAATTCCTGTAAAAGTCATCAATGCGTGTGATATCTTTTCTGAAGATATGCCGATGCTTTCCGAAACCGCGATCACGGAAATCGCGTTCATCAGGTTGTGTTCCCCCATCATGTTGATCTTGAACGTACCGAATAATTCGCCATCTCTCAATACCTCAAATATCTGAAAACCGCCTTCTGTCCCTGTTTTCCCAAGCTGCCACATGGCATCAGGATGACGGCCATAGGTCTCGACCTGACATCTGCGGTCACTTACAAGCGACAGAATCTGCTGATAGTCACCACAGGCTATCAGTTTGCGATCCTCTGACATAGCGGAGACAAACCGGTCAAATGCCTTTAGAACAGCATTCATATCCGAAAAAATATCCGCATGATCAAATTCAACACTGGTCAGGATGGCCAGATGCGGATCATAATGAAGAAACTTCGGCCCTTTGTCAAAAAAGGCGGTATCATATTCATCCCCTTCAAAAACGATATACCGGCCATTACCCAGCCTGTAATTGCTCCTGAAATTGTTCACGATCCCGCCAATCATAAAAGACGGGTCCAGGCCTGCATCATAAAGGACCCAGGCCATGAGAGAAGATGTCGTGGTTTTTCCGTGAGTGCCTGCTATGACAATCGATTCTTTTCCCGAGCCTGCGAATCCCTTTAATGCCTGAGGCATGGACAGGAAGGGAATCCCCTTTTCTTCTGTGTAAAGGACTTCCGGATTGTCCTTTTTAATGGCGTTCCCCACAATAACCAGATCAGGATGATAAGACAGGTTTGTTTCACGGTAACCCTCAAACAGCTCGATGCCTTTGCTTATTAAAAAATCACTCATGGGGGGATACACCGCCTGATCCGACCCGGTAATCGTGTATCCCATTTCTTTCAGCATACAGGCAAGTGCGCCCATGCCTGTGCCGCAGACCGCTATCAGATGAATCGTTTTTACATCCTGAGGTATCTTGTTTCGTGTCATGTCCATGATTTCAATTATCCCTGCAACCGTTCAAGTGTCTGTTTCCGGTAAACTGCCGCCTTATGCCAGTGATGAAAGGACATGTCCTGCCGCTTTAACTGTTTTTTCGATATCCTCATCCGAATGAGCCATGGACACAAAGCCTGCTTCAAATTGCGACGGGGCCAGATAGATCCCCTGTTCACGCATTTTTTTATAATATAATGCAAACTTATTGATATCACTTGTCTTAGCATCCTTAAAACTGATCACTTTCTTATCGGTAAAAAAGAGTCCGAACATGGAACCTACATAACCACAGGTTGCCTTGACACCGGATTGTAAAACAGCCGATGACAACCCTTTAACCAGCCTGCCTGTTTTTGCTTCCAATTTTTTGTAGAATTCCTTTTCTTTTAAAAGGGTCAGCGTGGCAATGCCCGCAGCCATGGCAACAGGATTCCCGGAAAGTGTGCCAGCCTGGTATACAGGACCTTGGGGCGCAATCTTTGACATGATGTCCTTTCTTCCGCCATAGGCACCCACCGGCATCCCCCCGCCGATTATTTTTCCAAGGCACGTGAGGTCCGGTTTGATCCCATATCGTTCCTGGGCACCGCCTCTGGCCACTCTAAAGCCGGTCATCACTTCATCAAAAATTAACAGGCTGCCATATTTTTCAGTTTCAGACCTTAACGTTTCAAGAAAGCCTTCCCCTGGCGGGACCATCCCCATGTTACCGGCAACTGGCTCAACGATGATACAGGCAACATCATTCCCCTGTTTTTTCATTATCTCGATTACAAGATCGGGATCATTATACGGCAGTGAAAGGGTATGTTTCACAACAGATTCCGGAACCCCCGGGCTGCCCTTGATGTCAAGCGTGGCAACGCCGGAGCCTGCTTCCACAAGCAGGCTGTCCGCATGCCCGTGATAACAGCCGTCAAACTTGATAATGATATCCCGGCCTGTGAATCCCCTGGCCAGTCTCAATGCACTCATCGTGGCTTCCGTTCCCGAGTTGACCATCCGGACCATTTCGATCGAAGGAACCATCTCAATGACAAGGCTTGCCAGCTCGATCTCCAATTCTGTGGGCGCGCCAAAACTGATCCCTTTTTTAAGAACAGAGGCGATCGCATCCATGACCATGGGATGCCTGTGCCCCAGAATCAACGGCCCCCATGACCCCACGTAGTCAATAAATTCGTTGCCATCCACATCATATAATTTCGAGCCGTTTCCGCTACTGATAACCAGCGGGTCCGCATGAACGGACTTGCAGGCCCTGACCGGGCTATTCACACCTCCCGGAATGATCTCCTGGGCTTTTTTAAAAAGAATCTCTGAATTTTCAGTTCTCATTTTTATTTTCCTTTCACGAATACATGGCGAATATGATCATTTTACAGGTTGAAGTTCATCAGAATATGATTCCTGTTGACATTTCAAGTGAAATCATTGCAAAAATGTCAGTCAATCTAATAATGCCAAAACCGGCTTGAGGTCAAGGATGGATTTCGTTACCTGAAAAAGAACATTTACAAACAGCATCAGCATGGGACCAGAAAAAAAGCATAAAGCGTTTACCAAATTACTTGAATATTGCCTGGGAAGAAATCCTTATGAATTCGGGCTTGTCCCTGATCAGGACGGTTTTGTCAAAACCAGGGAATTGCTTAAGGCTATCAACGAGGAAAACGGGTTTCATCATATCCGTATATCCCATATCCATGAACTGACGACGACATTGTCGCCTCCGACTTTGGAAATCCATGAATCGTCAATCCGGGCTGTGAATCGGGAATTACTTCCTGAAACAAAAATCCCTCAGGAACTCCCTAAAATTTTATATACCTGTATCCGTGAAAAAGCATATCCTCATGTTCTGGAAAAAGGAATTCAGCCATCTTCCAGCCACAAAATCATTCTTTCAGATCATCGGGATATGATCGAGCGCATCGGAAACCGCCAAGGCAAACATCCGGTGATTCTTCACGTGAACGTGGCACAGGCTGAGAACGCAGGCGTGCTTTTTACCCAACATGGAGAATCTATCTATCTTGCCAAATTCATTCCGCCAGACTGCTTTTCCGGGCCACCTATTTCAAAACAAAAAAAAGCGGCGAAACCCAAATCCGCCCCTAAAAAAAGACAAGACCACACCTTGTCTGAAACATCTGATAGTGATGTTTCCCCTGGCCATACCGTTTCTTCAACCAAAGCAAGAAAGGACAGGGAATCATGGAAAAACAACAAGAAACGCATCCGAAGACAAAAAGAAAAGAACTGGCCCCATGTGAACTGAACCCCAGGAACGCACCCGTCAACGGATAACTGAAAAAAAATTTGACAACCTGCCATATAGCTGCTACAAGTTCGCATCGTTTTTCAAGCTAAAAACGGGCCGCTAGCTCAACAGGTAGAGCAACTGACTCTTAATCAGTAGGTCCCGGGTTCGAGTCCCTGGCGGCCCACCAGACATAAAGTTGCAAAATCAACTTATACAAAATCCTCATAGATGCATCTATGAGGATTTTTGTATTTTACATCTGTTTTTTGCCATAATTTTGCCAAAAATCATTTTGCATGTCCTGGCTGATTGATTCACAATCCAATTTCCCCTTCAGAGTGAAGCCGTACCTCCAACCATTTACTTTCACAAAATATACGACCATAAAGTTTCCTCTTTACTGGAAAATTAGCGGACCTCCGAGTTTTAATCCACCTAATTCCTTGTAATGCTTATAAACCCATGATACCCTTTTTATTTTATAATGAACTTGGCCACCTCCTCAACTGTTTGCATCCCTGATCGACTGCCACAGAGAAAGTTACTGTAGTGAGATTGGGTTAACCCTAAATTGCCATATTAATGAAAATACTTCTATTGAAACGACAGGAAGATGCAGAGGCAGTCCTGGAAAAATGGTTAAAACAGAATGAAAACCTTCAAAACGAGATAAGGCAAAAAAACGCTGACGATCAACACCAAAAAGACAAGATGGAACAAGCCTGGATTGAAAGATACAATGAAATCATGGCTGAGGCCAGACGAAATGCGGCTGAGGAGCGCTTGCGCTATGAAGAAGCGATAAAAAGATTATCAGAATCTGATACGGAGGCTCTTGCCGATATGGAAAGACGCTGGATTGAACGCTATAAAGCGCTTATGGCTGAAGCAGAAAGACAAGTTAAAAAAGAAAGAGAACGTGGAAACATGTCAGAACAACAATAGAACGATCATCAACAATATGTGCCTTCCCCTCCTGTATTTGATCACCCATAGATTTCACGGCATCTTCTTGTGTCGATAACGGAAGGTATGGTGGTTGATATGAAGAAGCCGGGCCGCCCGGCTCTCATTTCCGGATGTGATTTCAAGCGCTTTTTTATAATAATATTTTTCCACGCGATGAAGCACAGACTGAATATCGAGACCAGCTTCAGGAATATTTTCCGGAATAAGGGAATGTCCGGTATCCATGTAACCCAGGGGTGGATGGCCGGAAGCCATCTCACGTGCGACTCCAAGATCCTTTGGGGAAAGATAATCTTCTTTTGTAATCAGCACTCCGCGTTCAATCATATTTTTAAGCTCGCGGACATTTCCGGTGAACTGATACTGTTTGAGCGTTGTTTCCGCTTCTTCAGAAAGCCCTTTCACCTGTTTACCGAATTTTTCATTGTACATATTGATGAAGTATCTGGATAAAGGACTAATATCTTCACATCTTTCATTTAATGGCGGAACCTTCGTGTTGACCACACCCAGCCTGAAAAAAAGATCCCGCCTGAAGCTCCCCTTCTCGACCATCTCCAAAATATTCTTGTTGGTGGCAGAGACAACCCGTGTTTTTACATAGTGTTTTTGGGTTCCCCCCACTTTATAGAATTCTCCGTTTTCCAGAAACCGCAATAGCTTGGCCTGGGCGGACATGCTTAAATCCCCGAGCTCATCCAGGAAAAGGGTTCCGTTTTCCGCTTCTTCGATCAGGCCTTTTTTGCCGCCGGTTTTGGCACCTGTGAATGCACCCTTCTCATACCCGAAAAGCTCGCTTTCAATCAAATCCTTTGGGATGGACGCACAGTTGACGGTAATAAACGGGCCATTGCAGTTGGGACTTCTGAAATGAATGGCGCTGGCAATCAGCTCTTTTCCGGTACCGGTCTCGCCATGAATCAGAACAGGGGTATCCGGGCTTTTCGCCACCATCTTGATAAAATCCATCATATCCTGAACCGCATTGCTTTCCCCTATAAAACAAGGCATATGTTCCCTGATGCATTTTTCCTGAAGCAGTTCAACTTCTCTCCGAAGGCTGACACTTGAAAGGGCATTTCTGATGGTAATCTCCAGCCTGTCCATCTGAATGGGTTTTACAATAAAATCGTATGCACCGGTTTTCATGGCATTGATGACAGTATTGATTTCCTCATAGGCGGTTATCATAATGACGGGCAGATCATGAAAAGTTTCTTTCAGTTTTTTAAGTACATCAATGCCATTCATGCCAGGGAGCCCAATATCCAGCAAAACCAGATCAGGCGGTGTGTTTAAAATAATCTCAAATGCCGATTCCGCATCAACGAATGCCTGAATTGAATAATCCGGTTCAAGAGCCATGGAAAGGCCTTCTCTTATGGAGGGTTCATCATCGATGATACATATTGAAAAGGGAGTCATGACACGCGTCTTTCAATTGAAGAAAACGGCAGTTCGATGATAAATTCGGCTCCGCCCAATGGGCCGGTGCCAACCCTCAACGTGCCACCGTGATCTGAAATGATTCTGTGACAAATACTCAGACCAATACCTGAACTGTTTGTCTTTGTGGTATAAAACGGATCAAACACTTTATAATAAAGTTCCGGAGAAATACCCGGTCCGGAATCAGACACCGTAATGGTGATGGTCCGTTCATTTTTTCCGGAAGTGACCATAATCCGTTTGTTATTTTCCATTTCCTTCATGGCTTCCATGGCATTGGTGATCAAATTCAAAATCACCTCTTCGATCATCTGGGGGTCTGTATTCAGTTGCGGCAAATTCTCAGATAATTTTGTGTCAAGGGAAATGCTGCTTTTTCTTAACGCAACAGATGACAGTTTAATGGCTTCTTCAATATACGGGTTGAGATCGGTCAAAACAAATTTGGGATGGCCGGGTTTTGAAAAATCCATGACCCGTTTGATGATCGATTCTATCTTGTTTGAGGCTGACTGCAGCTTGCTTAAAATATCGTAGACTTTTTCCGGTTTTGCATCTGCCTGGTAGATTTTTTTCAGATTGTTCAAATAAATATAAATGCCGGACAAAGGGTTTCTGATTTCATGGGCAATGCCTGCAGCCACTCTTCCCAGAGAAGACATCTTTTCCTCAATCCGGATCAGGTGCTCGACCTCTTTGGCTTCTGTGGCATCCATGATGTTGACCAAAATCGCCTTGTCATTTTCAAAATCAATTTTTGTGGCCCGGCAATATACCCATCGAAAGTTTTGATTGCTGTCGGGTAAGTCGTGGGGATAAAACCTGAAATCCACATCTCTGTTTTTTTCCGAACCGGACAAAAGTTTCATATAGAATTTTTTAACTTTTGGTTGGTCATCCGGATGCACGGATAAAAAATCAGGTGGGATAAAGGCATTGGTAATGGGGCCGAATAAGCCGCTTTCACTGGCGTTCTGATATACCACGCGGTGATTTTTTATAATGGAGATACAGGTCAGGGAATTTTCCACCAGATCCCGAAACCGTCTCTCACTCTTCATCAGAGCATATCTTGCGGTATTCCGTTCCTCCTCAATTTTGATTTTGTTCAAACCAAAACCAATGTCGTCTGCGATTTCCTTAAAAAGAGTCTGTTCTTCATCATCGTTCAGAAGGGCCGCGGGAATGGAAACGGACATCAACCCGTGCACCCCATTTCCATATTCAACTCTGACAGCCATGGCACCCCTTCCGGCATACATGGGGGACAAAGGGCAGTCCGTGCAGAATAAAACAGGATCTTCCACAACGATCACGCCATCACTTTGAAGGGCTTTTTTGGCACACCGGGTCAATTCGCCTTTTTCAAGACGATTCAGCATGGGCAGAAACTTGTCTTTCAGACCGGATTCAGCAAATGTAATCTCCCCATCATTATTGTCTAAAACCACAATCCATGCGTTATAATAGCCTCGTGTCTCAACAAGAGACGCACATATCTTTTTTAAAAGATTTTTTTCATCTGTCTCCTGGACAAGAAGACGATTGACATTACGGATCGCTTTTAAAACGCGATTTAAATGTTCTACTCTTTTAAGCATGGGATTTCTTCTGAAAATCGGTCAACGCCATATAAAGCGCCCCTATCGCCAGTTCCGCACAATGGTTTTCTTTTGAAGGCAACGTTTCCAGAAAATCGACAACTTTTTCTGTTGTCACTTCCCAGGCCTGATCTACTGTTTGCCCCTCAATCATATGGACCACCGTGTTTGCACAGGCAATGGTATTCATGCATCCATCTGCGTCAAAAGAGGCGTATTGAATCTTATGATCACGGATCGTCAAAAAGATTTCTATGGTATCGCCGCACACGCCTTTTCGTTTGCCATACCCATCGGCAGCCTCGCATCGTTCAATTTTATCCCTCCTGAACGCCATTTCAAGATAATGTGAAGAGTGATCCTGCCAGAAGTCAAAGGGCTTTTCCTCCTGTTCCATTTCCATATCTGTTTCAAATCCTCTATATCTGTCTATCTGTAAAAAACCTGTAACATAATTAAATTAGCAAACCACATGCCACGGGTCAAATAATCCACAGTGACCTAAAATTAATAAATTATTAAAGTAACTTATACTATAACATCTGGATAGATTCCCGTTAACCCTCGCCCATACAGTAGCACAAATGCGCCTCAAAACTGATGAATAAAAGCACGATTGCAATCCATTTCAGATTATTTTAAAAAATAATGTATTGCAAAACCCGTTGACCTTCAAACTGACATTGACTATATTTCTTATCTTTAATATTTTTATGATTTTAAAAAGATGGGCATGATGGAAGAAAAAATTAAAGAATTATTAAAACATCATTCACACCGTTATATCGAAATGGCGCTTCGAACAGACAAAAGAAGAAGAATCGCCAATGCAGACGGATACGGAAAACGAACCGGAGCGTGTGGCGATACGGTTGAAATATTTGTTCAAGTCGGTGACGGTATTCTGCAGGATATTTGTTTTGAAACAGACGGTTGTTTAAACACATCTGCCTGTGCAAACACGGTGATCTCTCTGTCGGAAGGAAAACCCATCGAAAATGCCTGGGAAATTGAGGCAGATGATATCATATCGTACCTGGAAACGCTCCCTCCGGAAGAAAATCATTGTGCAGAGCTGGCTGCAGGTGCGTTTTACCTGGCACTTTCCAATTATCAGGAAATGAAACGAGCCCCCTGGAAAAAGCTATATGGGTCCTGAATCTTTAATATGCGAAAACGATTTAAACGCATGCCACGCCACGGTTGCACCTTGTAAAAATGATATTGACGATGCCTGACAAACGTATGACAAACAAACAACCGTCTCCCCTTCATGCCGCCGATGGCATTGTTGCCTTGAATCCCTCTCTTCTAATCATGAGCGCCAATCATGTGGTCAGATGGATTATTGGCCATGAACCCAAACCGGGTAAAGTGTTTCCTTTCGATAAACTTTTCCACGAACCTGATCTGACCCGTATAAGGGCCGCCTTAAATTTTACATTGGAAACAGGCCAGCCGAGTCTTGGAATGACCTGCGACCTTCACACGGATTCAGGAGGAACGTTTCCCTGTGGATACGGAATTCTACCCATGCTTGACATCAGCCAACGCATTACAGGAATTTTGTTTATCTTCCAGAGATATTCAGACTCCCATGCGTCCTTAAAAACAGAGAAAAAAAGACAGACGCTCAGACATACCCCGCCCGAATCTGAAATTCTGATTGAAGAATTACCGGAAGGCGTATTTACAATCACCACACACTGGCGTATTTCCTCTTTTAACAAAACAGCTGAAACCATCACCGGATTTAAACGAGAAGAGGTTATCGGGAAATATTGCTGGGAAATTTTCCGTTCCAACAAATGCAAAGTGTCATGCCCGTTGAGAAGAGCGCTGGATAGCGGCCAAAGCGCCATGGATCAGGAAGTAAGAATTGTAGACAAAAAAGGTGTGCGGCAAGCCATGCTGGTAAACACAAATGTGTTAAGAGACGCTACCGGTCTTGTTCTGGGGGCTGTAGAAACATTCCGGCCGTTAACTGGCGAGATTCATCCGCCGGATGGCGTTGAATGTGATCAGTCTTTTGCAGACATCGTCGGAAGGAGTGAAAGCATGCAGCGGATTTTTAAAATAATACCGGATATCGCTGCCAGTGATGCGAATGTGTTGATCTGCGGAGAAAGCGGTACGGGAAAGGATTTGATTGCCCGCGCCATTCACAATTATTCGTTGCGGTCAAAAGGGCCTTATATTGCAGTAAATTGTTCGGCATTGGCTGAGACCCTTCTTGAGTCCGAACTTTTCGGACACGAAAAATCTGCGTTCACAGGGGCTGACCGCGCGAAATCCGGCAGATTTGAAATCGCCCGCGGCGGCTCGATTTTTCTTGATGAAATCGGTGAATTAAGGGCTGAATTGCAGGTCAAACTTCTCCGGGTGCTGGAACAAAGAGAATTTGAAAGAGTGGGGGGTACACAGCTCATTCCCATGGATGCACGCATCATCAGTGCAACCAATAAAAACCTTCAGGAAGCCATCCAAAACGGAACATTCCGGAGAGATTTCTATTACAGGTTAAGAACCGTTCCCATCACCTTACCCCCCCTGCGGGAACGTAAGGAAGATATCCCGCTGCTGGTCAATCACTTCATCAAACGGTTTAACAAGCGCTATAATAAAAACGTACGCTCTGCAGATACCAAAGTCATGCGTTTTTTTCAAAACTATCATTTCCCCGGAAACGTGAGAGAATTGGAACGTGCCATAGAATACGCGTATGTTTTCGTAAAAGGCCCGGTGATATTTATGAGCAATCTTCCGGCAAAAGAAGAATTCCAGCTCCCGGAAGATGGAAACGCAGATGAAATGAACATGGACAAGCAGAATCACAGCCGGGAAGCCATCCTGCGAGCACTTGCCAAATCCAGTGGCAAACGTCAACAGGCGGCAGAAATGCTCGGTATGAGCCGGACCTCTCTGTGGCGGGCCATAAAAAAATGGAACCTGAATTAATTAATGTGTCGCGCCACCCCCTGCGCCCAAGAATGTTTCATTTTGTTTCAAATGTTTCACTGCATGTTTCAAGCAGAATTTTATTAACACAATTCATTTAAAATCAATGCGTTATATATAGCTTATATTTGACTTTCCAGGAAGCCATGAAACATTATTTTTGTTTCTAAACCCACAATCATGCATCATTGCCTGCCCTTTCCCCCTCCCAAAAAACCAGCACCCAAAAAATTTAAATAATATATAATAATTTCAGGTATATATAGTTTGGCACATGAATTGCTATCCATGAACTCCCTAAAAGGACTTAGCCTTTTTTAAAGATACGATGAAACACTTTTAAGGAGGAAACGACAATGTCTGATCAAGCCGATATTATAGAAGAAATCATGGGGAGATATCCGGGTAAACCGGAATATCTCATCTTTTTACTGCAGGATGTTCAAGCCGACTGCGGATATATTTCACCGGAAGCTATGAATCTAATTTCGGAACATGCCTGCGTCCCCATCACCCAGGCCTATTCCGTGGCCACATTTTATCAATCTTTCAGGCTGGAACCCAAAGGCGAACATGAAGTCCGTGTATGTCTGGGCACAGCATGCCATTTGAAAGGCGGCCAGCGAATCGTTGAGGAACTTGAAAGAAAATTGAATATCAGCGCAGGGGACACAACCGAAGATATGATGTTTACGTTAAATTCAGTTAACTGCGTTGGTGCCTGTGCACTTTCCCCCGTTATCCTTGTTGATGGCAAATATGAAACCAATATTACGGCCAACAAAATTGAAAAGATACTGAAACAAATCAATAACGAACACGCCGGATATTCAGAGGGAGGAACCAATGTTTAATGGAAACGTTGCACTAAAAACGGAAGTCAACCGCCTTAATTCCCACACGGATCTGAATGATTTTCGACAACAGATCCTGGACAGCTATGATCCGGACCGTCCGGAAATACTGGTCTGCCATGGTACGGGGTGCATCGCAAATGGTAGTGTCGAACTCACTCAAGCCCTTAAAAAAGCCTGCCAAACAATGGGAGTTGACGCAAAGATCATGCCCGGAATAAAAAGCACGGGATGCCAGGGGTTATGTTCCAAGGGGCCGTTGGTTCATATCAAGCCCCATGGCCTTTTTTATCAACGGGTAAAAGCCAAAAATGCAGAAGAAATCATCCAAAAAACCATCATTGAAAATAAACCCGTAAAGCATCTTTTATATAAAGACCCCCAGACAGGCGAATTATTTCACAAAGAAGAAGATATCCCTTTCTACAAAAAACAAAAACGCTATGTCTTGAAAAATATCGGAAAAATCGACCCCACACGCATTGAAGACAAAATCGCAGTCGGTGGCTATCAAGCCCTGGCAAAAGCACTGACCACAATGACACCGGAACAGGTCGTCGAGCAAATCACGAAATCAGGATTAAGAGGCCGTGGTGGTGCGGGTTTCCCTACAGGCCGCAAATGGCAGGGCGCCTTGAAGGCCATTGAAAAAAAAGGCCGGCCTGTCTATGTCGTGGTCAACGGAGATGAAGGGGACCCCGGTGCATTCATGGATTGCGCGATTATGGAAGGAGATCCCCACGCGGTCCTTGAAGGATTGATTTTAGGGGCTTACGCACTGGGAGCAGAAATGGGGTACCTCTATATCCGCGCAGAATACCCTATTGCGATCAAGCATTTACAAATCGCCATGGAGCAGGCAAAAGCCTATGGTTTGTTGGGAGAAAACATCCTGGGGTCGGACTTTTGCTTTAACGCACAGATCAACAGAGGTGCAGGCGCTTTTGTGTGCGGAGAATCGACAGCCCTGTTTACATCAATTGAAGGAAAGGCCGGAAATCCACGCCCCAAATATGTTCGCTCAGTAGAAGAAGGACTCTGGGGAAGACCCACCGTTTTAAATAATGTCGAAACATGGGCCAATGTTCCTATGATTGTCGAAAATGGAGCGGACTGGTATGCCAACATCGGTGTCCCCAAGAGCACAGGAACAAAAGTTTTCTGCCTTGTCGGCAAAGTTAACAATGTTGGGCTGGTTGAAGTTCCCATGGGCACCCCCCTCGCCGAAATCGTTGAAAATATCGGTGGCGGTTTGCCAGGCGGAGCGCCCTTCAAAGCTGTCCAGACAGGTGGCCCTTCCGGCGGATGTATTCCCTATCATCTGAAAGATCTTCCGGTTGATTTTGATTCTTTGACCAAAGCAGGCGCCATGATGGGTTCCGGTGCCATGATTGTGATGGATGACCGAGACTGTGTGGTGGATGTGGCCCGGTATTTCTTACGTTTTCTTGAAGAAGAATCGTGCGGCAAATGTCTGCCTTGCAGGCTGGGTCTTTCAAGAATGCGGGAGATACTCGATAATTTTTCACATGGCTGTGGTGAAGAAAAAGATATTGATGATCTAATGGGTCTTGCCCAAGCCATTCAGGATGGTGCCTTATGTGCATTGGGAAGCAGTGCACCGAATCCCTGCCTTACAACCATTAAATTTTTCAAAGATGAATATATCGCTCATGTCAGGGACCAGAAATGTCCGGCTGGTGTATGCAAGGATTTGATCACCTACAGCATTGATCCTGAAGCATGTACCGGATGCATGAGCTGTTCACGGCAGTGTCCTCAAGGCTGTATCAGCGGAGAGAAGAAAAAACCGCATGCAATCGATGAAAGTGCGTGCATCCGATGCGGCATATGTATGGAAACCTGTAAGTTCAAAGCGGTAATCGTCCGTTGATATAAACATGGCAAACAGTACTACAGGAGAAAAAGGATAATGATTACATTCAATATAAACGATACTGAGGTTCAGGCGGAACCCGGATGGACGGTACTCGAAACCGCTCGCCAATATGAAATTGAAATTCCCACACTCTGTTATCATGAAGCCGTGTCTTCAAGCGGTGCATGCCGCCTTTGCATGGTCGAACTGAAAGACGGCAGCTGGTCAAAACTGGTGGCATCATGTATTTACCCCGTTGCGGAAGGCATTAACGTTTATACGGAAACCGAGCGTGTGAAGAATGTCAGACGCTGGGTGTTTGAAATGCTTCTGGCCCAATGTCCGGCCAGTGGAGAAATCAAACAACTGGCTGCCAAGCATGGGGTAGAGTCGACCCGTTTTTCAATTAAAGATCCGGATGAAGAATGCATGGTTTGCGGTCTTTGCACGCGTGCATGTGAAGAAATTGTCGGATTGTCCGCCATTTCCATGGTTGATCGAGGCGTTCATAAAAAAATCGGGGCGCCATTTTCACGCCCCACAGAAGTTTGTGTGGCCTGTGGATGTTGTGTGACAATTTGTCCGACGGGAGCCATGCGTTCCCGAATTGATGCGGTTCGTGGCATACCCAAAATAACACTCACCCCACTTGCCGTATAATAAAAGAAGGAGACTATCCATGAATGACAAACCGAAAATTGGCGTTTTTATATGCAAGTGCGGACAAAAAATAGATCCGTTTATTGATCTGTCTGCCATGAAGGTAACCGTTTCTAAAACTGATGATGTCACGTGCTGTGAAGTCCTGCCTTACCCTTGCCTGGAACCGGGTATGACCGAAATTATAAAATCAATAAAAGAAAAAGAAGTAAACCGATTGGTGGTGGCAGGTTGCGAAAGCCGGTTGATGTTAAAAAAGTTTGAGAAAAGACTTGAATCGGAAGGGTTGAAAAAAGGCCAGATCGATGTGGTCAATTTGCGAGGCCATGTGGCCGCTGTCAGTGATTTGTCACCCAAAGAAAAGGCGGAAAAAGGCGCACGTCTTGTCAATGCGTCTATCGCCGAAATGCGGGCACTTCACCCGAGTATTCAGCAGAATGTCCACATCGAGCATCCTCCCATGATCTTAGGCGGAGGGGTTGCGTCGTTTACGGCTGCACAGGAACTGGCACGGAAGGGTATTGAGTGTTATTTATCCATTCCGGAAACCGACCCGGATATCATTCTTCAGCAATTGTATCAAAAATACCTGGGAGAACGCAGCAATTATCCGCGATTAAAAAAAATTATCGAAGATGTGCTTAAAAATGACCGGGTCACGATCTTGCCTGAAACTGAAATCGTCAGTCTTTCAGGTATCACAGGAGATTACTCCGCAGCACTGACTGTTCCTGGCGAACTCAACCGAAAGCGCTACCAGGTCGGTACGATTATCGCTTGTCTGGATGGCGAACTGACAGCCCCCGGACCAGAATTCGGCTATGACGGAAAAACCGTTCTCTGCCAAACAGATCTTGAAAATATCATCTATAATGCAGTCATCCCTTCGGGTCAGACCGTATTCTGGATCAATGACTATGAAACCGGACAGGAAGAATATGCCAGATTATCCACCCGTTCAGCCTGGACCATGAGTCGTCATATTCTCGAAAATTCCAAAAAATCACAGGTGATCATTCTGTACAATCAAAAGATGTCATTGCCACTGACAGCATCGGAAAGGTCATTAAGCCGTAAACTGGGTATCATCTGGGTACCCTATGACAAAGCTGTACAGCCTGTGATTCAGTTGGGTTTTGTATCCTTTGGCGGGGTCAATGATCACCTTGAACATGAAATCCCCTGGGATAGAATTGTACTCTCCCCCATTCGGAAAATTGGCGGAAATTCCATGCAAACCGCAAAAATTCTGGGAATCATCCATGAAGAAAGTGAATTTTTAGGTGTCCATCACGCAAAAGTAAGGCCTGAAATGGTAGGCAGAGAAGAATCCTATCTGGCCGGAAGCGCAAGATACAGCTGTGATCTGAATGAGGCGTTGAATCAGGGCAAACAGGCTGGCAAAAAAAACGCGGAGATGTATCAAAAGTCAGCAGAGAATACGCTTTTTGCTCCCCGGGTGGTATGCATCGTGGATACGACAAAATGTGTGGGATGCGGTCAATGTCAGGAAATCTGCGATTGTGGGGGTATTGGCATCGCAGAAGGGTTAGGCGGAGGTATCCCCAGAGTGGTTGATCCTATGGTCTGCACAGGTGGCGGAACTTGTGCAGCAGCATGTCCCTACCAGGCACTGACATTGCAGAATAACACCAACGACCAAAGGGAAGCCAGGGTGGGTGAACTTGCCAAACAGCTCAAAAACAATGAGTTTGTGGCGTTTGCCTGTTCGTGGGCAGGTCTTCCTGCGGCTGACAATGCAGGAAACAGAGGGCTCAACTATAATCCGGACATTCACATCATAGGCATACCCTGCGTTGGCCAAATTGATCCTTCCGTCATGGCCAGAGCATTTGTTGATGGGGCTCCCGGATTATTACTCGTGGGGTGCGACCCTGAGAACTGCCATCATTCTTTTGGTGTGGATCATGCATGGAGCCGCGTCAATATTTTAAAAAAATTGTTCACCCTTTGCGGTTTTGATCGAAGAAGAATTACCATGGCTCACGCGGATCTCAATCATCCAGAAGATTTTGTGAAAACCGTAGAAAGTTTTTCCAAAATGCTCAAAGCACTCGGCCCAATAGAAAAAACACCGGACAACCAAAAGAAACTGGAAAGTATTTACAAACTTGTCAAAACCAATTCAAGAGTCCGGCTACTCCTTTCATCAGGCTTGAGAAGACCTTGGGAAGCGACATATAGAGGGGATCAACGCTATGCGCTCGAATATGATAGAAGTGATTTTATGGATGCACTGAAAGAAGAACTGTTGAAGGTCCGCCTTGAAGGTATATTCAGAGAAGAAAGCCGGCCCTTTGACCTGGATGAAATTATCAGCAAAGTGGTGGATGATCAAAATAGAATCATAAATCAATTAAGTGAATTGGTCGCGGAAGGCGCCATTGAAAGAACCTATAAACAGGGAAAGCCTTTTTACTTGAGCGCCAACTAGTTTTTTTAACCCTAGCAAATAAGGAAGCATTCGTGTATCTCCTTGACCGAAGATATGCCGGGTGTTTCCTTTATACGTAAAAAAGAAACAAGGAGGTCAAATTGTTCGAAATAGTAAAACGAGAAGTTATGGCCGGAGGAACGGTTATTTTAAATGAAATTGATGCACCCTTGATTGCAAAGAAAGCCATGCCCGGCCAATTTGTTATTTTAAAAGCAACAGAAACAGGTGAACGTATTCCCCTGACCATGGCGGATACTGATCCGGAAAAAGGCACCATCACGATTATCTATATGGTTGTCGGAAAATCGACAGCGCTTTTCAGAGACTTGAAAATTGGAGACAGCTATATGGATGTCATTGGCCCTCTGGGTGCGCCTACCCACCTTGAAAAGATAGGAAAAGTGATTTGCGTTGGCGGTGGCACGGGGGTTGCGGTCCTTCATCCCATCACAAGAGGATTAAAACAAATTGGGAATGATGTGACTTGCATAATCGGCGCCAGAAATAAAGATCTCCTGATCCTTGAAGATAAAATGAAAGCGGCGTCAAATCATTTCCACGTATGCACTGATGACGGTTCTTACGGCCATCATGGATTTGTGACCGAGATCCTGGAAAAAATTCTGAAAGAAGAAGATGTTAAGCTCGTAGTTGGCATAGGCCCTGTACCCATGATGAAGGCCGTCTCCAATATCACGGCTAAATATCAGGTCAAAACCATGGTCAGCTTGAATCCGATTATGATAGACGGCACGGGCATGTGCGGAGGGTGCCGGGTTTCTGTCGGTGGCAAAACAAAATTCGCCTGCGTGGATGGACCGGAATTCGATGGGCATGAAGTCGATTTTGACGAGCTGATACTTCGTCTGAGGGCTTATACCGATGAAGAGAAACTGTCTAATGATACTTACTGTCAGGTCATAAATGCATAGTCTTTAAACGAAGCACTGAATTAAAAACGGATGAATGGAGGAAATGATGTCCGCGCCAAACATAAAAAAAGAAAAACTCTCACGACAACCCATGCCGGAACAGGAAGCACATATCCGCGCAAAAAATTTTGACGAAGTCCCTATTGGTTTGACTAAAGATATGGCTATCAAGGAAGCACAAAGATGCATTCAATGCAAAAAACCGGCATGCGTGGAAGGATGTCCGGTAGGCGTTGATATACCAGGATTTATCCGCCACATTAAGGAAGGAAATTTCACAGATGCCATCACAAAAATCTGGGAAAAGAACAGCCTTCCTGCAGTCTGCGGCAGGGTTTGTCCCCAGGAGCTTCAATGCGAAGGAAATTGCGTATTAGGCAAAAAGGATGACCCTGTCGCCATCGGAAACCTTGAACGATTTGTTGCGGATTATGAACGCAAAAATAGAAAAGCGGCCCTTCCCGCAAAGGCTTCTGCCACAGGGAAAAAAGTTGCGGTAGTTGGCTCAGGCCCATCGGGCCTCACCGTTGCAAGTGATCTTGTATTAAAGGGACATGATGTCTCGGTTTTTGAGGCATTCCATAAACCTGGCGGTGTTCTGGTTTATGGCATTCCGGAATTCAGGTTGCCTAAGGAAATCGTATTTTCTGAAGTGGCTGGCCTGGAATCCCTAGGTGCAAAGGTGGCATGCAATAATGTTATTGGAAGAACCGTTACTCTTGATGAACTGTTTGAAGAAGGATATGAGGCGATTTATATTGGTGTGGGTGCCGGACTTCCCACATTTTTAAATATCCCCGGAGAAAACCTGATCGGCGTATTTTCCGCCAATGAATACCTTACCCGATCCAACCTGATGAAAGCCTATATGTTTCCGGAATACGATACACCGGTCATCAAAGGAAAAAATGTCATCACATTGGGAGCCGGGAACGTGGCCATGGATGCGGCACGGACTGCTCTCAGGCTGGGTGCTGAATCATCAAAAATCGTTTATCGGCGGTCCAGAGATGAAGTGCCTGCAAGAGGCGCTGAAGTTCACCATGCAGAAGAAGAAGGTGTGGAGTTCTTCTTCCTGACTAGTCCGGTCAAATTTTCCGGAAATGAAAAGGGAAGGCTTACCAGCATGACCGGCCTTAAAATGGAACTGGGCGAACCGGACCAGTCCGGAAGAAGGCGTCCCATTCCTGTCAAGGGATCTGAATTTGATCTTGCGTGTGATCTGGCCATCATTGCGGTGGGCGCTGGTGCCAATCCACTGCTCACCCGATCCACCAAAGGACTCGCGCTCAACAAATGGGGTTACATTATTACGGATGAAAAAACCGGAAAAACATCCAGAAAAGGCGTCTGGGCAGGCGGAGACATCGTCACCGGTTCTGCCACGGTCATCCTTGCCATGGGTGCAGGACGGCAGGCTGCAGACTCGATAGATAATTATCTGGCCGTCGGCTGGTAGACATCAGACAAAGAGGTAAAGAGGTATTGCCATGACCGGAAATAACAATTCGAAACGCTCTTCCGCCAATATCATTCAGGGATTTCCTGTGAGAGACAATGAATGTATCTGGATGAAAGCCGGTCTTGTTGATTTCCGGTTATGCGACAATGCCTTTGATTGCAGCACGTGCCCATTTGACACAGGCATGCAGAAGAAAATGAAAAAGGCAGGTGCACCTTCCCCGTCTACACCAAAATCGCAAATGGGAGAAGGTCTTTTTTATCGTTACAGAAAAGGAGACCTTCCCTGCCGTCATTTTCTTACCGGACGCATCGAGGTCATGAAACAATGCCCCAATAATTATGAATGTCACCATTGTGAATATGATCAGTGGCTCGATGCATATGATGAAACCTGTAACCTGACGTCATCCGGACAGTTCATGGGAAATGGATTCAACGTGGCAGACGATTGCTATTATCATATCGGCCATATGTGGGCGCATTTTGAGCATGGGGGGCAGGTTTGTGTCGGGTGTGATGATTTTCTGGCAAGCCGCCTGGATCCGTTTCAGAAAATAAACATACCCGCCCTGGGAGCAAAAGTAACCCAGGGCGAGCCTTGCCTTTATGTCTATTTTGATCACAAGCAAATAGATCTCGTTTCACCGGTGACCGGAACGGTTTTAAAAATCAACCCCCTGATTGCCACTCACCCTCACCTCTTAAAAGATGATCCATACGGCAAAGGATGGTTGCTTTTAATTGCACCGGACATGCCCAGAAAAAATCTGAAGAGCCTCATGACACGCGAAGAAATGATCAAGCGAATGGCCGGTGATCCTGAAATTCAGAATGGTGAGTTTAATAGGAAACAGTAACGCCCACGGCAATCTGTTCGTACGCCATTTCAGATTCGACCTTTGTTCCCGGTGCTTTGCCTGCCAGAGTATACATTGGACCGGACTGGGAGCTTTTAAAAGCATGGGTGTAACCAAAGTCAATCGCAGCTTGTTTTGTAACCGCCCATGATGCACCGATCGACAAATGATGCTGGTTATGCAAAGGAGAACCCACATTAAAAAAAGTGATGTCTTCATCAATGGGGTTCGTGCAGTAGTTGTACCCGGCGCGGAGGGTCAATTTTTCCTGAACAGTTTGCTGTACGCCCAATGCCACCACATAGATATCATCAAATCCCAGACCTTTCAGGGAGCCGTCTGAAGCAAATCCGGTTTTATCAAATCCCTTGGTATCGGCATAATTGATCCAGGAAACATCCATCAGCAGCAGCGTTTCACAGGGGAGGCGGTAGTTTGCACCAACATGCAAAGATAGGGGGCGATCGAGATGAAAGGACACTTTTCTGCTTTGACCAGCCTCATCTTTTGTTTTCCATTCAAATTTTTCAAACCAGGTAGGACTGGTCAGTGTAAAACCGATATTCATATCATCGGTGACCTTATACCGGACACCTGCCTGAAAACCAAAACCAAAAGAAACATCGTGATCAATATCATCCGGATAGGTGGGAATACCATCGGCATTGGCATCATCCGGGGCAGCAAACGCAGCAGGTGTAAACATCATCCGGGCTATGGATGGCGCCAGCGAAAACCCGGCAGACCATTTATCGTTATAATCATAGGATATTCCCAAAGGAATACGAATGACTTCCAGCTGGGTTTCAACAGCCCCAAAGCCGCCGAAGAGTCCGCCAAAAGGATTATTGGCTTTTCCCTGCTGGGCGATAAAAACCGGATTGGTGGTGCTCTCCGAAATATCAAGATGCAGGCCAGCCTCTGCAATGACGCCAAAATAAAAAGCAGCCGGTAAATTTTTGTTCCGCAACACCATTCCCATATTGGCACTGGGAATCATATCCACATCTGAATCACTCGAATCATTCAGCCCCAGGATGCCGACAGAACTTTTCACAGTCAAGTCCGGTATAAGCATTTCAAGACTCACCGAAAAAGCTTTATCCCCAAACAATGTGGCATTCGCAGGATTCCGATACAGGCTGCCCAACAGATCCGAACCATTCCCCGCAGTTGCCGCTCCTCCCAGGGACTCATTTACGGCGCCTGCGCCATGAATAAAATACCCATTGGCGCCAAAGAGCGTACAAGGACTGATTAGAAGAACAAGGATAGCCGGAATAAATCGTAACGCATGTTTAATGTTCATAAATCCCTCCATTTCATTTAACGTTTTGGTGGAAACTGTCAGTTGGCTGCATTACTAAGTACAATATGGGGTGTTTCATTCTGGACAGGATCAAATGCTCTTTATTCTTTCAGAATGAACAATAGGCGTTTTTTTATTTGTTGCAGCAAAGTATGCCAAAAACAAGGTCGTATGTCAATGTCAATAGTTCTTATGCTGCAATGGCGTTGCGCATAATAATATTCATTTTGCAATTGTCTTCTCGAGTGCCGGCATATCCGCGCACCTAAAAAAAAGGTTGAGGGGAAATGATTATTATGCGAAAAGATAAAAGATAGTTATGCAAAATGCTAACTGCCGGTTCTCTCACCTGGCACAACTTTTCACCCTTGAGACAGACAGCTGATGAGTATTTCGGATAACGGTAAAAAAGGTTTTGATATCGATTTTTTGGATATTCCGGGCATCACTTCGCCAACACCGGCTGTACAAAAGCCGTCTGGAGAAACCCAGCCCTCAAAAGAGGCCGACATCAAAATTTCCGAGGAGTCGCGGGAACAGGTCGATACAATTGTGAGTTCGATTATCGCCAAAATGAAAAAAAAGGGAGACTTCCCCTCTTTCTCAAAACAAATATCATCTGTTAACAAGATCCTTCATATTAATTATGCATCAGCAAAAGACATTGCAGATGTGATTATGAAGGATTTCAGCCTGAGCCAGAAGCTGTTACAACTAGTGAACTCATCATTTTACGGGCAGTTCAGCAACCAGGGGCTTACATCCATCACCGAAGCCATGATCATTCTGGGGGCAGACTGCATTCAGCAGTCGGCCGCAAGTCTCATGCTTTTTGAATTAATGCAGGCCAGTTCACAAACCGATGAATTGAAAGACGTGACCCTGGGAAGCTTCATGAGCGGATTGATCGCAAAAGAACTGGCCAAACGAAAAGGTTACAGGGATACGGAAAACTTTCTGATCTGTGCCATGTTCCATAACCTGGGACAATTTCTGATCATTTTCTATTTTCCTGAAAAATTCAATAAAATAAATGCATTGATTGCTGAAGAACACATGGACAAACACAAGGCAGCCCGATCTGTGATGGGATTGACCTACTGGGAACTGGGCGTTGGCGTTGCGGAAAGATGGGGGCTTCCCAATGATATTATCCAGAGCATGAAGCCCGTGACAGGGGATATCCAAAAAGAGCCAAGCAAAAACGACGTGTTAAAATGTTGTTCATCTTTTTCAAATGCGTTATGTGAAATCGCCACTCAAAAAGGAGGGTTGAATAGCAACCGGGCCATCTCAGACCTTCTTGCCCGATTTGAAGGCATCATGGATATTCAATATGAAGACCTGGGGAAAATTCTGCTGTTGGTCGCTGACAAAATACAGGAACATGCCACACAGCTGAATATCGATACAAAAAAAAGCAGGCTTTTAAACCAGATCGCCAATGCGGATTTTAACCTGCGCCCGGTTGAAAAGCGGCTTGCCCCTGGCAAATCAAATCTCAAAGACCATGCAATTTTGGAAAAGATGAAAGAAATAAGCGGTCTGATAAAAGAGGGAAGTTATAAAATCGGTGATGTTCTGACCATGGTTCTTGAAACCATGGAAAAAGAATTTAATTATACCCGTGTGGCCATGTGCATCAGAACGATAGATGCCAATCAGATTATCGTGAGGTATGCCCTGGGAAAGCAACCTGAAGCGTTTAAGAAAAACTTCAAATTTACCATCGAAAACTCGGAAGATATTTTCAACGCGGCGCTGAATGAAGGAAGCGACGTTATTATAAATGATATAAAAAACAAAAAGTATGGCAAACTGATTCCCAAATGGTATTCCAGCCTGGATATGTCAACCGGATTTGCCATCTATCCGATTATTGTAAACAAGGTCCCCTTTGGCCTCTTTTATGCCGATACAGATGAGGTGGATTTAAAACAGTTTATGCGGCAGCACGATTATATGAAGAAACTCCGGACACTGACCGTCAAAGCGATCAAGAGAATTTCATCCTGATACTATGTATCACGCTTAAATGATTGACTATATCCTCCCGAGATCAATTGCCTGAATAACCTGTCTGGCCTGTTCAAAACCCGGATCTATTTTTACGGCATTCAGAAAATATTCCTTTGCTTTTTCATTATTCTTCATGTCCAGATACACGCGTCCGATATTATAATGGATAAAGGGTTCATCCGGATTGATGCGAAGCGCCCTTGTGTAGTGCTTTAGAGACGTTTTATAATCTCCCTTCCGCCTGTAAAGGACACCAAGGCTGTTGAATACGTTCAAAGAATCGGCACTGATCTGGAGTATTTCATTTAAAATATCTTCCGCATCTTCAACCTTCTCCTTGCTCATGTAAAGGTCAGCAGCTGTCTGGAGACATTTCTGGGCCTCCTCGTTTTTACCCAAAGCCTTGTAAGCCCTTCCCATGGCTTCATAGGCTTTTCCAAAAAGGCGGTCCAGTTCGGTGGCTTTCTGGAAAGCATCGATCGCCTCCGGGTATTCGCCCTTTGATGTTTTGATAAATCCGATATTGTAATAATACTCTGCACTTTCCCCCTCATTAATGAGATTCTCAAATACGGTAAGCGCTTCTTCATAATTTCCACTCTTGACCAGTGAAAGGCCCTTATCAACAATATCCCTTGTTTTCTGTACAACAACCGGCACGTCTTTTTCTGCAAGAGCACCTAATTTGGCATGGATATTTATCGGATCATACGGCGTGACAATAAGCCCTGTCACACCTGCCTGGCCTGCCCTTAACACCTTCACCTTTGTAAATGCAGCATCTGTCAGGAAAAACGGCACATCACTGAATTTGTCATCACTTCTCACAATTTTCAGTAGTGCAAGTCCGGACATATCCGCCATTTCCCATGATGCAATCACGCAGTTGACTGGCTGTTTCCGGATCATCATCCAGGCATTGTCCGCACTGTCTGATTTTGTTATTTTGGAAATACCTGCCTTTTTAAGTATGCTTTCCAGCTCATTCAACGTAAACGTGTTCTCATCCACCAATAGGAAAGAGCCATTTTTCATCGTTATTCCTTGTTTTGTCGGTAACAAACCATACTAAATCACATCCAGATAGGGCTTTGGTTCAGCCATGCCTGCCTTCTGATCCCCGAGAGCGTTGCCATCTTCTGTTTCACCCGATTTATTCTTTTCTTTTGAAATAAAATTCCGAATGATATCATCAATTGCCTTTTTCATGCCCTTCAAATCTGATTCTAACCGGCCCGTCAATTTATAATTCAGGGCAAAAGAAGGCGATTTCTCCATATATGCCCATATAACCTTCGCAATTTTATAGCATTTCTCGCTCTCAATTGCAATATGCGATAGATCCACCGTATCGGAAAAATATTCCCCCCATGAATTTTTTATCAACAATTCCATACCGGATGGCAAAGCATTACCGGCTGACGGTTCGGGTTTCAGTAGGATATAAAGGTTTTTCCAGGACGGACTCTCCAAAAAAACAGATTCATCACCTGTGTCTCCTTCCTGCATGAAATGAATAACGTCTTTAACCCAGGTGGTGGCGTTCTTTAGAACAAAACAATCATCACCTGACTCAAAAACGATGTTTTCGCCGTCTTCCGAATACAGGTGATTGGCAATAATCCATCCAACAACCTTCAATGCATCCGGGTTTTTCAACAGCAATGTGGCGGATTCTTTAATTATAGTGTTCATGCCACTGTAAAGGTACCACCCGGCTGTGTCTTCGTGCCCCCTGTCTGAAATGAGAAATATCTGTTGATTTTTTGTTTTCCCGAGCCATGTAGAACATCGGGTCAATTTTCCCGGTTTTTTTGTAAGGAATGCGGCTGTCCGGTTTTTCAGAATGGCCAGGTCAAATTCGCTCATATCGATACCGATCAGTTTTTCATCCTGGTTTCTTAAAATCAGTTCGTAAAGGAATGACAATTTTCCGAAAATTTTTTCTTCAAATGCCTGTTTGTCAACTTCAGGCCACGTGCTATACGATACAAGTCGCGTCACGGCAGCCTTCTTCATCTGCCATTCCCTTGCATAACGCTTGAGAAGAAATCCTTTGGGACTGTCTGTTTTGGGAAGCGTAACAAACGGGAACCCGCATAATCGTAAAAAAATGCAGTCTTTAATCAAATCGCATCCTGACTGATCCATAATGCCCTGATAAAACGTCACAATGGTCTCAAATACCATGGCATAGGGATCAAGACGATGATTATCCAAAAGAGCTTCATGAAAATGGAGCTTGATGGTATTGCATAGCAGGGGATGATCTTTGTTCTGATAAAAGTAATAGTGTGCAATGAGAGACGCCTTCACAAGTGATTTGACCGGATCATGCCGGGCTTTGTAAACCTGCCAGAGAATCACGCCCAGACATTCCCGGACATCGATCTCGTAAAGATTCCCCAGATCGATATAATCATTTGTCAGTGAGGCAAGCTCGGGTGAAGTGGCGATATAATTGATATATGAATTGTATTCCGGATCAGTGAGATTAGAAGGGAGTACTGCCCAATAGGGCATTTTTCCTGCAACCATGATAAAGGTTCTGTAAAACTCTTCTTTTAAAACAGTTCTGGGCGCCAGGCCATAACTGGAGACATCCACAGTGGCAAAATCATTTTGCCGGATGTGGTCCGCATCATGAACAAAAAACGTCACGTCCTGTTTATAGGTTTCATAACAGTACGCTTCAATGCGTGACAGTTTATCCTGAAGCAGGGTTAATTTGTCTTCATCAATCCTTTTTTTGTCCACAATGACCCAGTAATCAAAATCCGATTTTTCCGACTGGGTCAGGGTACCGGCACTTCCGATATGAAAAAGTGAAACAATCAAGGGTGATTCGGTCATGTATGGCAGGATGTCCGCTTCATTCAGCTGATTAATTATAAGTGCCTGGGTGTAAAAGCCGGTACCTTTAAAATTGGCAATACCCTGGACGCATATGTCGCTATCCACATAACCGGGAAAGTCAGGATAATTGAGGTGAAGCATCATGGGAATGGTATTGAACAGCTTTAATTTGTAGGGAGGAAGATACCGAATGAGTTCCCGCAACCTTGAAATATTGTATGATAGATAAAGCTGCCTGTTTTTGCTTATCAACTCGGTGATCGTTATCGGGTTCAGAGCCATATAAGGAATACCTGAGTCTTTCGTTTTTCAAACCTCCCCTGAAATTAATTTTTAAGGGAAGAACCGGTCTTCATGCTTTCCATCAACAGATCCTTTTCGGTCCACAATGTATTCATCCAGGCCTGAAACCGTTCCCTGAATGTGTTGTCCTCAAAATAATCACCTTTGACATCATCTGACACAGAAAGCCTCTTGACCCGGATTTTTACTTCAGATACGCGTCCGCAAAAAAAATCCCACAGGCTCATCGCTTTTGGGCTATATGATATCGTTACATCGAGAATAGCGCTCAGCTGATCCCCCATGGCTGCAAGGACAAAAGCAATACCACCGGCCTTGGGTTTCAAAAGATGCTTGAACGGTGACTGCTGTTTTTCATGTTTTGCTTTGGTAAAACGGGTGCCTTCAACAAAATTCATTACAGATACAGGCACGAATTTAAACCGTTCACATGATTTTCTGGTGGTTTCGATGTCTTTGCCTTTAAGATGGGGATTCTTTTCAAGAAATTCCTTTGGATACCGTTTCATGCGCGGATAATCCAGCGCATACCAGACAAAATTGAAAATAGGGATCCACAGCAATTCTTTCTTTATAAAAAATCTGAAATAGGGAATCCGGTTGTTCAGGACATACTGAAGCGCCACAAAGTCTGAATAGCTCTGATGGTTTGAGAGCACAAGATACCACTCATTCATGCTCAAATCGTCATTTCCCTCAATATCCCACTTGATGTCATTTAAAAAAATCAGGATTATCTTGTTGCAGGACGCCCACATGGTGCAGAAAAAATTTAAAGCATAGTCCATTGGCTTTCTGATAAAAGGCACCGGAAGACAAATTTTAATCAGGGCAAAAGGAATCAGAATAACAAACCAGAACAACAGATTAACTACGAATAAAAAGAATGCCAAAATCCCTTTTAACGGACCGGGTAAAAAACTGAGCATTTAATTGTCCTCCTTTTATATTGTCATTTTCAGATATCATCAGTGGCGCATTTCGATATATTTAAAAAAATTCATGCATGTGCAGATTGGTGCCGCCGATCATTGCAGGAAGTTACTATCATGTCAAGTCTCATAAAGTAAAGAATCAGGGGCAACATATGACACGGCACTATTGTTTTCTGTTAAAAAATCCTGTATATCAACGGGAAGTATTGCAGTACGCTTTTTTTTGAAGTATCTGATCATCAAAAATGCGTAACCCTTGAAGAGACAACCCCTTATTGGTTTGATATATGGACGTTAAAAAATACCTTAAGAAAATCACCAGAAGATACCATCAGGACATTTATGACAAACTGAATGAACTGATAAGCCAATCCTATCAATCACCCACAGAGGAAAGCATGCAGCGGAAGGAGCTTGAGCAGCTCAAGGATATCTATTTTGGTGAAATATTAAACTCAGGGCTCGATAACAACAAATCCACCGATGATATCCTGAGGCAAATGGTGTATGCCATAAAGGATTATTTTAAAGGTGATGTCATCGTGAGTCTTCATAGAATCCTCCGTCTGCCCAAACGGAAATACGAAGAATTGCTTATTGAAGAAGGTATCGGATATGACAACGTGCTGTATGATATCGATAAAACTCCCCTGGCCTCCTTCTGTGTATTTGACACATTTCTTAGAAAAGAACTGAGAAAGCTTAAATTCAAGCAAAGAGCATTTGTTATCCTGGAAGATTCCCTGCTGGGGCAAACATACAATCTCGGTGAAGGCATCGTGAATGTGGACGAAGATATTCTGGAAGACGAAACCATTAAAAAAACGCAAGTCAAGCGCATTCACTATGGACCGCTGATTCAATGCAAATGGTTTGAAGAAAAAATCAAAATGGGATTTGATGTGCGTGAGTATAACAAAAAACGAATGACCTATCCTGTATACAACCATGATCTGAAAGACACGGATATTGATTACATCATTATCATTGACAGCAAATCCTATACCCAGTTCACATCAGACCAGATCCGTGCCGTGCGGGGTTTTGAAACCTACACGGCATCATCGATAAAGATCAAAAAACTGAATGAAATTCTGGAGGAAATCAAACAGAAAAATGCCGAGCTGGATCAAAAAGATAAAAAACTGGTCCGGACAGTGGCAACAGGGGCGCATAGCATCAAAACACCTTTAAGCATTATGACATATACCATTGAAGGGCTGGAACAATATGTGACCGTCGGCAAGGTGCCTGATCTGGAACAACTGAAAATCGGTCTGGAAAGGCTTAAACATGCCCAGGAACAGATCATGGAAAGGGTATCAACCCTCGATCATGCGGCCACAAAATATGAAATGCGCCCCTACCCGTTTGACAGCTTTGTAAAACAGGTCTGCTGGCTGGACTGCCGCGAAGGAACAACTTACGGTCAACATGTTCAGTTCAACTTTGATTTAAAAGCAAAAATACAAACTGATGACGGCACGTCAACAGATATCTCCGTTATGCTTGACCGGGTACAGTTCCGCAAAGTATTGTATGACATGATCATCAACACCTATGAGAAATGTCTTGAAGATGGGAAAAAGGCCATATTTACCGTTAAAACCAGAGCCATTGGTCAAAAATATGTGAGTGCGCTTTTTCAGGACAACCTGGGGGGCATGGCAGACAGTCAGTTTAATGATTTTATAAAAAAAGGCGGCAGTAAAACAACCAAGGAAAAGGGTAGCGGCCTGGGAACCATTACCATCAAAAGGTATTTCAAGGATGTTAACGAATATTACACCCAAGGCCGAATCGAACTTTATCCGATAAACCAACATCACAAAGGATTTGGCATATACATTAAAATCCCTGTGACAAATCCTGACGAATTGCAGCACACATTTTTTGTGCCGATTTAGTCTTGCTGTTTTTCCGATAAGCCAATAAATCATACTTTTGGCGTATGGCAATCGAAATGTGAACAGTGTATATATAAACTAACCCTGACTCTTTTTTGCTGGGAGAGACAGGGGTTGGAAATATATAAATCATGTTTTTCTCCTAATTCCCTAATTAAAGGCAGAGGCGAATCGCCCCTGCCTTTAATTGTTTGATGCCATATTGATCCACTGCCAGAAATATTTTGACGGGACCCCATTTATCTCCTATAACCGATATCAAGATCAAATTCACTGAAATTTGACATCTCACATATCAGAGGGGAATGCGATGAAGGTATTCTTTCACGATGATTTTTATCAGGATTATTCAGGTGACCCTGCATCTGAACCCGGCCGGATGGAGGCCATTGTCAAAAGCATCAGGAATATGGTCGAATTTATCCCCATTATCCCGGCAACACACCCGGAAATATCCCTTGCCCACACGGAAAGCCATATTGAACATGTCAGGCAGGAAGGGCTCTACGACATTTCCGCTCTCGCGGCAGGCGGTGCGATTATGGCGGCAACCGAAGGATTGAACGTACCTGCCTTTGCCCTGATACGTCCGCCCGGCCATCATGCGTCTGCCAATTCATCCTGGGGATTCTGCTATTTCAACAACATGGCCATAGCACTCTATGTATTAAAGCAAAAAGGCCTGATCGAAACAGCATTTGTGCTTGATTTTGATCTTCATCACGGTGACGGCAATATCAATATCCTGGGCAGGGAACCCTGGGTTTCCATCCATAACCCGGAAGAACACGACAGAGAAAAATATATCAGAAATACAGGACAGCTGCTTTCCGGTATAAAAACAGACATCATAGGCATCTCTGCCGGATTTGATCACCACATCAAAGACTGGGGCGGGCTGCTCTCAACTGATGATTATTATACAATGGGCACGATGGTTAAAAAAGCGTCTGAACGGAACGCGGGCGGGTGTTTTGCAATTCTCGAAGGTGGCTATAACCACGAGGTCCTTGGGCAAAACGTTAAAGCCTTGCTTGAAGGGCTGGGTGGTTAAAGGCTTGATGGAAAAACCACGTATCATCGCAGGAATCATTATGGAGGTTAACCCATGACTGTAGCTGATTTTAAAAAAAAAATCGTCTGGTTGGGGCACGATGCATTCAGAATCAATGCATCCAAAACCATATATATTGACCCATATGAAATCACCGGAGGACCGCCAGCTGATCTGATTTTAATTTCCCACGATCATTATGATCATTGTTCTCCTGAAGATGTAAAAAAAATTCTCTCCCCCAAAACCGTTATTGTCACAGAAAAAAAATCAGCCAAAAAACTGACAGGCCATGTTAAAGTGGTCAAACCAGGGGATACGTTAACTGTTGAAGACGTTATCATCAGCATTGTCCCTGCATATAACCTGAACAAAAAATTTCACCCCAGAAAGAATGAAGGGCTCGGGTTCATGATCGAAATCGACGGCATCAACCTGTACCATGCAGGTGATACGGACTTTATCCCGGAGATGAAAGGCATATCACCGGACATCGCCCTGCTGCCGGTTTCAGGAACCTTTGTCATGACAGCCGCTGAGGCTGTTGATGCAGCGCTTGCCCTTTCTCCCCAGCTTGCCATCCCCATGCATTACGGGAGCCTGGTTGGCAACATGAATGATGCGGAAGTATTCAAAAACAACCTCAAGGGCAAAATTGAGGTTCTGATCCTGCCAAAAGCCAATTGAAACGAAAAGACTACCCGTGTGAAAGCATCCGGATGATTTTTGCATGTTCGGGAAACGACGAGGCAAGTATTTCCCGGTCAGCCAGTTCGAAATCGCTGAACTCAAATCCCGGAGAAACGGTGCAGCCTGTAAGCGTATACGAATGGTCCGCCACAACCGTGGCTGCCATCCAGATCCCGTGATTAACGACAATCTGAAACCGTTCGCCTTTTGAATGATCAGGACCCAGCCGTGCTGTCCGGTATGCCCCGTTTTTTTCGATCATATGAATATCAAGGGGGCTGCCATGATAAAAATGCCATAGCTCATCAGACCTGATCCGGTGGAAAACCGAAACCTGATCGCTTTCAAGCAAAAAATATATGGCTGTTGAAGCGGTTCTTTTTCCGCCGTAACGCCCAGGCAGTGCCTCTCTTGAGAGCGTTATATCTGCTCTGTAGGTTTCCCTGAAGAACCCGCCTTCAGGGTGTGCTGTCAAGTGTAATGTTTTTATCCAGTAACTGGCTGTTCTCATATTCATTTAAAGTATCATCCGGCATTTTATTTTAAAATGGCCGTTGCTTTTTTATGTTAAATCCTCTAATATCGGAAGCCTAATATGGAAACAGGCATTTCAACCGTTTCCTTTATCTTCAGGAGAGATTTAAAAAAAACCGGTATACACACCGACCGTTCTTTTTTCAATACCATACTATTTTCTGTCAAGCAACTAACCGGAACTTTCATTTTTTTTATATACGACATGCTGTCGTCAAGTCCCCATATTCACGCTATTATTCACCTGACTTTTTTTAACCAAGGAGATATTAAATGGCCAGCCAAAACATCTTTATGTCACTGTTCACCAATATGAAAATCAGCCGGAAACTCATGGTCGGATTCGGATGCATGATCCTTTTCATTATTTTAACCGGATTAACCGGATTTGACGGTATCAGTAAAATAGGTCACGCTCTCTTTGTGGTAGGGGATGAAGAAGCACCTGTCGTCGATATGGCTAATGAAATGAAGATCTCCCTCTGGGCAGCCAGAAACGCCATGGAGGAATTTAAAAGTGCCACAGCGGTTCTGGCCACAGATAATGCCACACTCATCGAGGGAATTGAAAAAAAATACAGGCAAAGTCTGGATGATTTTGACCAGTTCACAAAGGCTGTTCTGGATGGCGCCACGTTCACCGATGGCACGGTTGTCATCAAGACTACCAATGTGGACCTTGCAGGTCTGATAAAAGAAGCCAATGACATTCATGATAATAAATTCCAGACCGCTGCCGAAGAGATGATGCAAAACGGCAAAATCCTTTTAACGAAAAAGGATGCTGCGGATCAGGCCATGCTGGCTATGGAGGCCATTTATGATGAAGTATATGGGGACCTGACCGGTGTGGAAGAAATGATCTCAAACGGAATCGCCAAACGGGCCGGTTCGGCTTCCATCAGCGGGGAAGCCCTTGCGATTTTAAGGGAAGATGTTCCGCTTTCGGATATGGCAAATGAGATGAAAATCAGCATGGCAGAAGCCAGAATACCTCTTGAGCAGTATGTCCAGACCACCGATCTCGAAACCCTCAAAACTATTGAAACCGAATATCATAAAAATATAGAGGCTTTTGACCGGCTCATTTCAGCGGTTCTTGACGGAGGGACAATTGACGGAAAAACAATTATCAAAACAGGTAACGCTTCCATAAGAAACGCTTTAAAGGAGCTGGATCAGAATCATACGGCGTTTCAGAAAAGTGCAAAACTGCTCATTGACGCCCACCGGGAAGCCATCCTTCAGGCAAATGCAGCTGAAATTTCCATGGGCAAGCTCGACACATATGGTGGTGAAGCGGCTCAAATGCTTTCACAGGTTGAAAAACTCGCTGGCACTGAAATGGCCGACGCCAAACGTGAAGGACTAAAAGCCAAAGCTACAGCCGTAAATATCATGATCATGGTTTCAATATTTTCCATTATCATTGGTATCTTTTTGGGTATGGTCATTACTTTCAGCATCACCAAACCGGTTTCGGAAATTGTGAGTGTGGCTGAAGATATGGCCAAAGGAGATCTGGACAGAATTGTTGATATCCAGCAAAAGGATGAAATCGGATTTTTGGCAGGCGTATTCAGGAAACTGATCAATAATCTCAATGAAACCGTTCAGATGGCGGAGAAAATTGCCGAAGGCGATCTAACAGTCAAGATTAATGTGCTTTCCGAAAAAGACAAGTTGGGGCACGCTTTGGAACAGATGATTGACAACCTCAGAAGAATCGTGGGTGATGTAAAGGTAGGGGCGGATAATGTGGCATCCGGCAGTCAGGAGCTCAGTTCAACGGCAGAGCAGATGTCCCAGGGAGCTGTGGAACAGGCTGCCTCTGCAGAAGAGGCATCTTCCTCCATGGAGGAAATGTCGGCAAACATCAAACAAAATGCGGAAAATGCCCAGCAAACCGAACGTATATCGACTCAGGCTGCGGCTGATGCTGAAAAAGGCGCTGAAGCGGTTTCAAAAACCGTCAATGCCATGAAAATGATTGCGGAAAAAATAAATATCATTGAAGAAATTGCCCGGCAAACCAATATGCTGGCCTTAAACGCCGCCATTGAGGCAGCAAGAGCCGGTGAACACGGCAAGGGCTTTGCCGTTGTCGCAGATGCGGTCAGAAAACTGGCCGAACGCAGTCAATCTGCGGCAGGAGAAATCAGCAAGCTGTCCACGACAAGTGTTGAAATTGCTGAAAATGCAGGTGAAATGCTTCAGAAAATCGTGCCGGATATCCGAAAAACCGCTGAACTGGTTCAGGAAATCAACGCAGCCTGCGGTGAGCAGAACACAGGCGCAGAACAAATCAACAGTGCATTGCAGCAGCTAGATCAGGTCATTCAGCAAAATGCGTCTGCATCTGAAGAAATGTCTTCCACGTCTGAAGAACTGGCCAGCCAGGCAGAACAGCTTCGGGTTTCCGTGAATTTTTTTACCATCGGAGATGAGAAGCAACCGTCACGCTCATATAACACCCAAATAAAACACGAGGCCTTTCCGGCCATTTCCAAAACCAATAAAGATTTGGCACAACCTAAAAAAGGGGTGTCTTATGACTTAGGCTCCAAGAAATATGGCACAGATGAACTTGATGATACATTTGAAAAATATTAGGGCATAACGGTAAAAGTCACACCCTGAATTGCTCGGCACTGGTGTGGAGCTTTGTTGCCAGTCTTTTCAATTCTTCCGCATGAAGCTTGACCTGACTGGCTTCTTTTGCAGCAGAACTCGCCACGGTATTGACATCTGCCATATTTGACGAGACCTTGTCCGTGTCTGCTGACGCATTGGATGCTTCTTCCGCAATGTCTCCGGCAGCCTCGACAACGGAAGCGATATTTTTTGAAATCGTGTTCAGTGTTTCTATCTGGGTTAAAACAGATTCGGAAATTTCGCGCATATCCGCATTGATGGCGTTCACCTTTTCAACGACCGTATTAATGGAATCGATGGCGGTTTCCGTATTTTCCTGAATGGTTTCGATTTTTTCCCTGACATTGCCGGTCGCCCGTGAGGTCTGTTCGGCAAGCGCCTTGACTTCGCTTGCAACAACCCCGAATCCTTTTCCGGCTTCGCCAGCTCTGGCCGCCTCTATTGTGGCGTTCAACGCCAGAAGATTGGTCTGCCCCGCGATTTCACTGATAGCACCGACCACATTCCCGATCTCTCTGGCAGCTTCACCCAGGCGGGTCATGATGCCTGATGAATGACCATCCGCTTCATTCAATGTTTCCGTGCCAGCCTCTCTTTTTTCCGAAGATGCATACATCAACCGGATGGAACTGGCAGCCAGATCAACCGTGTTTGCAATCGTTTTGATTTTTTTACCGATACCGTTCATATTTTCCGCAATGGAATCTGAAATATCTGATACGTCAACGACCTGCCGGCTTACAGAAGAAGCTGTCTCAGCCATATTTCTGATTCGTGTGGCAGTTGTTTCTGTAATTTCAACGGCAAGATTGGACTGGGAGTTCATCTGGGCTGATTTCGCAGCCATGTCTTCGGATATGGCCATCAGCTTGGATGCAAACACAGTCAAATTTTCCACATCATCTATCAATTGCTTGATGAGGTCCCTGAAGTTTTTAATAAACATATTGGCAGATTCGGAAAGCTGCCCCAGCTCATCCCGGGATATTACAGATGTCTTTATGGTCAGATCGCCCTTTGACAATGCTTCCATGCACGTTTTGATATGGATGATGGGGCGTGAAATAAACGTGTCTGAAAATCTGAACGTCAAGGGTATGGCAAGCAGGAAAAAGACAAGGGAGATAATACAAAGAATTTTAATGACCTGCCAGGCATTGTTAATTGCATGTTTCTTTGAATAAAGAACAGCTATGGCCCCTGAAATCTCATCATCTCTGTACAAGGGGAGAACAGCCTGAAAATAGTCTTCCCCTGACAGGGTCTTGTCATCATATAAAATCTCCCTGGACTCGAACCGGCTATCTCTTCCTTTACCCTGAAACGCTTTGAAATCGATCTGGCTGTATGCCGGAATATTACCCGCACTCAACCCATCTGTTGAAAATATATTCACACTGGTATCTGTCAGCCCTACAGTTCGCATCACAAGCGCCTGATCGAGTTTCCTTGCCGTAAAAATTCCGCCGACCTGGGCGGTGACCATATCCTCTTTTTCCTCACTGTATACGAGTGCTGAAATTGGCACAAAACACACAACACACATCGCCCCATTGATTGACATGAATGTTGTATTTTCACCGGCAGTGATATCAAAGGGGAATACCGGTTCAATCCCGGGCAGCCCATCAAGACTTTTATACATCCCGCCTTCCAGCTTTTCTCCATTTTCAATGTCTGCTGAAAGAAAATCCTTTTTTTGGACATCTCGGGGGTATCCGAGAGAAATACCCTTGTTATTTGAAACAAAAAAAGCCGCAAGGTCCTTGTCATGATCATAAACACCCATTTTCCACATGCGGCCGGATAATCCGATGTTATACAGGGCGCTTGCCAGTTCCTCATAGGTGGATTTTGTAAAATCCAGATTACCACCCTTCTTCTGTTCGGAAAGGAACTGGATCATGGATCCTGCATTGATACCTGTTGATACCTGTTTGGTATCCCGGAGGAGTTTTTCGCTGATTTCGGATATATTTTGCCGGGTTAAATCAATGGCAAGTTTAAGAACATTTTGGGATGTTTTGATATTTTGCCTGTAAATGGCCATTGAGGCAAAGACAACCGAAATCAACATTACCGACATGATGATGGCCATCGCACCGACCATAAGTTTGTTTCTGATTTTCATCGCTTTTCCGCAATCAGTATTTAGACAACGCGGTTTCGAGTGTTCTCGAACCGCTCCCGTTTTATGGCTAAAGCATCTTTCCGGTGAATACACCTTCTCTCAGGAGTTCTCCGGAAACGGTGTACACCTTATATGATCCTTCGCAGATACTTTTATCGGACTCACCTTCATAGGTGACATAAATCGTATCGCATTTGGTCATGCCTGACAAGACACCGTCCGCCACTGCCCAGGACTGAATCTGCCCGCTGCAGCCTATTTCACATTTATAGTTGCTTTCAAAATACTTTTTATCAAAATCAAAGGTATATTTGATGTTGCCATTCAAAATCAGTTCCCACTTCCCAGCGCCATTACCGCTGAATGGGGGTACTTTGTTAAAGCATCCGCTGACAACCAGGCATGTCATGCCCCATAGCACCACCCACAATACGACTCTTTTCATATGATTTGTCTCCATTACATGATTTATAATAATTCCCGAACAAAATGTATTTTTTTATCCGCCATTCCCACCCTCATATTGGACAGGCAAAAGCTCAATTTCGATTTCCGTCTCGTTTAAAGACCAGATACCAGGCGTTAACAGGCCCACAACCGGTACAACAATAATAAATGTCCCTGCCAGATCAAGCGCACCTGTCAAATTAAAATGGTACCCCACCACCTTGTTATACGGATGAAACCCCCTCTTGTTGCAGGAAATGCTGACATTTTTGTTTCTGTCCACTACAATTTCGTTTGGCACGGCAAATGGCTCTCCATTCACATAAGCCACAGCCTGCGGTTCATTACACCGGATGCTTATAACCTGTTTGGGTGGCCTGAATGCGGAACATCCCCATACAAAAAAAAACAAGATGATGACAAACCATCTTCCTTTTTTCATAGCCTAAAATCCTCTGCTCATTATAAACTGGCACCCACTCTATTGTCTGCCCTCACCTATTGCTATTCGTCGTCGGAAAAAGGATCATCAAAGTAATCCTCGCCGATATCCTCTGCCCAGATTGCAGCGCGCTCACGGGAAATGTAAAAAATGCTTTCCGGAATATCACCAATACCTGCGCGTGTAATCACATCTTTAACGGTTGTTTTAAGAACTTTTGCAAATTCCTCGATATGGATAAAGGCGCCGTCATCATCAAATGCAGCCTCTCTTTTTGCCACTGTCACATTAACCGGCTTTTCCGGAGTTCCTGTTGTCTTCGCCTGCTGTGTTCCACTGGCTTTCACTTCCTGGATCAATCCCTGGTCCGCCAGTTTATGCATGATATTGTCAAAGATCACTTCTGTAATGCCGAACCGTCGCCTCATCATGGCGTATATCTGCTGATAATCCTTTTCATTACCTTCCCGATGCATCAAATCAATAATCGCGCATGCGCAAAGCAAAATTTTATCCGATTCCTTGATTGTGCTTTGCCTGTCAATCACTCTGAATCTGTGGATCAACTGGTTCAGCATGGCTTTGATCACAGGCAGCGTTCTGTCAAGAGCGATATTCAATGATTTTTCGTCTATTTTAACCAGTTCACAATCTTCTGCAGCCTCAGCAGATGCTGAACGGGGTGCCACACCAATCACAGCCATCTCGCCCATGATCTGACCGGCCCTTAAATGCGTAATGCTTAATTTGGTGTCATTCACCATCCGGTATATTTTCACCACACCGCTCCGGATCAGATATGCACAGTCTCCCGGCTCTCCTTCCTTGAAAATAGTGTCTCCTTTTCTGTATTTGGCAATCTGGAACTCACTCTTGTTGTCGGTCATTTAATTTTCCCTTCAGGCGATCCCCAAGCATCATGGAAATGATCAATTTTTCAAGCGCCATTACGATTGTCGCTGCCGCAACAGATATTATCTTTCATCAATCTCAACTCATGATTTTAACGGTCTTTCAATATCATATCTGATTTTGATCTTAAACAAGAAAAATAATATCCATCTGTTTTGTCTCATGACAACACAGTGTCTATCAAGAAAAACCGGTCTATCTTACGGCCCCGCTATTATTGTACCAAACAATGTTTCCGCTTCAGGAGGCACGGATGTAAAATTCAAAATAAACCGGGTATTGTCCGGTACGTCTACGACTTTTCCGTAAAGATCGGATGTGATTTTCTTTCCTTCCCGGGAAAATACGGTCAGCTTGAGATTGTCAAGAGGGTTGACGGCCAGATCTGATGTAACTTCGGCTTTTGGCCCTGCCAGTTTAACGATTTTCCCTTTGAAAATCTCATCACCCGCGTGTTTCCCTTCAAGCACGATAAGATCGATATCGATTGTATCCTGGAGCGCTATAAATACATCCGGTATTTTTTCAGGGAGCATGGTATTGTAATCTCCGAAGATGCCCCCGACTTCGTATATGGTTGTCGGTTCTTTGACGCCTTTGGGTTTCACTTCCCGCTGCCCGGCAATTTTAAGGATTGGCCCCACTTCCTTCATGGTATGTTCCGATATGTATATCTGTCCGCCAACCGTATATGACTCCACGCGTGCGGTGAAGTTGACATTCTTCCCGACAACGCCATATTTGGATCTCAACTCGGATCCGATATTCCCGATAATGGTCTCCCCGGTATGAAGGCCAATGCCCTGTTCCACATGGGGAAGGCCTTTTGAATGATTGTTCCGGTTGACCTGTTCCATGGCCCGTTGCATCTCCACTGCACAGGCCACAGCTCTTGCCGCATCGTCTTTCCGTGTTATGGGTGCGCCAAAAATGGCAAGGATGGCATCCCCGATGAATTCATCGATCGTTCCCTGATATTTCCCGATAATGGGTATCATTTCACTTAAATAATGATTGATCATGGTCAAGACATCTTCCGGATCAAGCCGTTCACAAATTGCGGTGAACCCTCTCAAATCTGTCATCATGATCGTGACCCGTTTTTTTTCGCCCCCCAGGTTCAAACCTTCCGGCGTATCAAGGATTTCTTTTACGATGCTGTCCGACAGGTATCGGCCGAACGTGTCTCTCACAAACCGTTTTTCACGTTCACTTTTCCAGAACTTGATAAAATTGAGCACGGTAAAATTTCCGGCAAGCATCAGAAAGGGATAGAGCGGGGACATATATATCCGCCATTTTTCAAGACTCCACAATCCCATATGCCACATGCCCATGCCTGCGGTAATGACGAAAAGGATTGTCCAGATCGCACTGGACCAGGATATGATAATGCTTGTGATCACACCAAAAAGAACGATCAGGCTCAATTCAAGCCCCGGGGTCCAGTCCGGCCGGAAAAACCAGTCCCCCTTAAGAATATTATCAACAATGACCGCCTGGGCTTCCACTCCGGGAAGCAGGGGGTCAAGCGGGGTGGCCCTCAGATCTTTCAACCCTGCTGCAGATGTACCGATAAATACGATTTTATTCCTGAAAGCATCCGGCGCGTTTTTCCCCTCCATGACATCAACTGCTGAAAAATAGGAGAATGTGCGGCTCATTCCCCTGAAGTTTAAAAGCATCCGGCCATTTTTGTCCAAAGGCACGACCGTTTTGCCTATCTTCAGGGATGCCACGCCGCCTTTTGTCATTTTCATGGCCATCTGGGGCTTGCCCAGCGCAGTCTGAAGGGTTGCAAGAGCAAGACAGGGATATACCTTTCCTTTCATTGTCATCAGGAGAGGCGCACTCCGAAGAATGCCGTCATCTTCAGGCCGCGAATTGATAAATCCGATACTAGAGGCCACATCTGCCAGCCCTGAAACCGGAAAGACGCCACCCTGGTTATCATAAAGCCAACGCTCCGGTCCCAGCGCCTCCGGCATTTTAATGATTGCCGGGTTGATTGCATACATGCCCTTTTCAATACCGGGCGTGAGTTTTCTGGAATCATCAAAGAAAAATCCCAACACATATGGGCCTTTGGACAAGATATCCGCAAATATTCTGTCATTATCCAGAAGGGCATCCGGAAGCCCCTGAAATACCACCGCCACATTCAGGTCTTTCTTCAGATTTTCCTTAAGGATCTGGGGGGACGTCCGGTCCGGTTCTGAAAAAAGGATATCCAACCCCACGGCCAATGCCCCACCTGATCTTATTTTCTCCAGAAGAATCGCAATGCGGTATCTGGCCCATGGCCATTGGCCAAATCGTTCGATGCTTTGTTCATCAAGATCGACGATGACAACACGTCCTGTTACTTTTGTACTGAACGTCCCTTTCAGAATAACATCATACAATTTGTCGTTTAAATGTTTGAAATACTGAGGCCTGTACACATATATCGCGCACATGAGGAAGGTGAACAGGAAGCCGGCAAATAAAACCGGAAACCGTCCTTTAAGCAGTATGGCTTTCAGCATGTTGTGGCCTTGTGAAGATCATGATAGGGATGCGACCGTATTTTTGAATTCTCTTGAAAATACCGATATTTAAAACATGTTAACCGCATTTAAAAAAACTGTCCAGTACATTTTTGTCTAACACGCCGAAAGCGTTAAAGAAAAAATTTCCCAACCCAACGAAAAGGGACCGGATAAAATGTCTTGAACACTGGCTAACCCCAGGTTGATATTAATAAATAATAATAATTTTCAACACGTTATACAAACAAAAACATTCTGGCATCTTTCTTGCTAATTTTATCCTGCAAGTTGGCGGCTCTAAATCGGCTGAACATGATTGCAGCGTCTTGATCATCCGGGCCCTGAAGTCTGCCAAAGGCAGGAAAATTGTCAAAACAGCCCTGTGGAAGCCAGTACAGCATCAAACTCTATTTACTGAAATATGAAAGTGATTCAACATGGAAATCCTTAAATCGAACATTGTCAGGTTAACACATAAGCGTCATTTTTCCAACACCCCTTTCATGTTTTTCCCTATCATCGCCTTTTTTCTTGTTCCGGTTTTTTTAAGCAGTCCGGCCATTTGCGCCGAGCCGTTCTATACCATTCAGATAAGTTCCAACCGGCATCTGGGAAGCGCGTCAAGTGAAGCAGACAAACTGAAGGAAAAGGGATATAACGCATTTTACCGGTACGAATCCATAGAAGGCGGCCAGGGCAATTGGTATAAGGTGTATATCGGCCAATACGGTTCACGGCAAGAAGCGGAAGAAGCGGTAATGCAACTGAAAGAGACGCTTCGGGTCACAGAAAAATCCATTCGGCAGATCACAGACCCCAATATTACGATTGCCACTGCGAAAGAAGACGAATCTGTTCCCGGAGACGCGAAAACCTATACCTTGCATGTGAGTTCTTTCCGCGCGGAAAACCGTGCGGTCACTGAGGTAGATCGGCTTAAAAATCTTGGGCTTGAAGCGTATTTCAAAAAAATTTCCGTATCAGGGGTAGACTGGTACCGTGTTTACCTGGGCCATTTTAAAGACAAGGCGTCAGCAAAGGATAAAGGATTTGCCTTTAAACAGGCACAGATTATCAGCTTTTATACCCCAACCCCTGAAACTGACCAATCCACAGGTCCAGCAAGAAAAACCGAACCTGTGGCTGAAGCCACCCGCAGTAAAATGACCAGGGATGAAAAAAAAGAGACCGCCGAAACATCCATGCCGGAAATTATCGTCGTTGATAAGGAAACAGACAACTTGCCCTCACCAGCTCCGGAACCGGAACCACCTGTAATTGAAAACACGCCCGTTCAAGCCACAGAAATGATCAATTCATCCGCTGAACCGGAACTGTACATCCACCCCTATCCGGAAGACCAGGAAGATACGGTCATCACATTCAAAAATTTGCTGGTTGACCTTCTGTCAACCCATGACATGATAAAATATTCGGAAGAAAATATCAGCAGTGCGGACGCGGGTCTCAAAGCAAACAAGTCCGCCCGCTATCCGTCTCTGGATATCTCAAGTGATGCCGGTCATCAGAAACTCACTTATGAAGATGCCGGTTATACGGATGAATGGCGGAGCAGTTCAACTGTCCGGGCAAAACAACTGATTACCGATTTCGGAAAAACAACAAACCGGATCAAAAAATCGAAAACCATGCTGGACAAGGCCAGGTATGAATATGAGGCCACCCGGCAAAAAATTCTGATCGACGGTATCACCGCCTATTTAAACGTGATCCGGGCCAGGGAAAACCTGAAATATTTCAAAAAATCCGAAGAAAACATCAAAACCCAGACCGGCATTGAAGAAGCCCTGGTTGAAAAGGGCGCCGGTCTTTCCTCAGACGTGCTTCAGGCCAAATCCCAGCTTGCCAATGCCCAGGCCATGGTTGCCGAGGCCGAAGGTCAGATGGAAATCACCAAAAACCGTTTCCTGGCCATATTCAAGAAACCGTTAACGAATGATATCATTGAAAACCTTGAAAATCCGCCATTGCGGCTTGTTCCACGGCCTATTGAAACGGTGATTGAAGTCGCCATGGACAAAAACCCTTATATTGCCATTGCTGAGGCAGAAACCAATCTGTATAAAAGTGAAGTCAAAGTTCAGAAGTCATCTTATTTTCCAAGACTGAATCTCTTTGCAGAAGACACTTACAGCAACAATCAGGACGGATTTGAGGGATACAAGAATGAAACCCTTGTGGGTATCGAGCTTTCCTATAACCTGTTTAACGGTGGCGGAGACAAGGCAGGCATTGAGGCAGCCATTCATGAACTTGCCGCATCCGGAAATCTTCTCTCGGAAACCCGGCACCTGATTGAAGAACAGGCCAGAAACGCCTGGCAGAATCTCAGTACATTGCGGACGCGAACCAGCCTTCTTGAAACCCAGTCAACCATCGCGGCTGAATTTCTCGTTCTTGCAAGAAAGGAAAGAAAGTTGGGGAACCGGACGCTTCTGGATATTTTAAACGGGGAAATCACGTATATCAATGCCGTAAGCAGCGCCATATCCTCCAAGATAGACACCAAAATAGCGGCGTATAATCTGATGTACGTGACCGGAGAGCTTGGCATCGATGTTTTATAAAAATTTATGGCTTTCAAGTTAAAATACCGATACTATATAAACGTTCAGGCAGCGGCAAGTGTGCCTGGATTTTTTTTCGGGGTGCGCCCTTAAACATGAAATAAATCAGGGACGGTTTGACAACGTTTTGCAAACAAAACCAGACTTGACTTAAACGGGGGTAACATTTATGGGGGACAACACCACTGCATCCAAGCCTATCGGAAATGTGATCACACTTGAAGGCACTGTTTCAGCAGAATCACCGGACGGCGTAAGACTGCTGTCCACAGGAAGCCCGCTTTTTCAAGGGGATGTGTTGATCACGGATGAGGGGAGCCGGGTCGAACTCAAATTTGCAGACGATACCCAGCTTTCCCAGGGGGAAAACAGCCGGATCAGCCTTGACGCCTATGTATATGACGCCAATGAAGGCTCAAACTCAGGCCTCCTTTTAAACATGGTGGAAGGGACCTTCCGGTGTGTAACCGGCAAAATCGTTGAGCAGAACCCTGACAATTTCATCCTGAAATCCCCCCTGGCCACCCTGGGAATCCGGGGAACGACGACCGTCAGTGAAATCCACGGCAGCTTTGAAAAGCATGGGGCTGAAAATATTTCTCAGGGCAAGACCATGGTGATTCAGGACAGTATGGGAACTGTCCGGTTTATTACCAAACCCTTGTCCATCATCGACTTCACCCCTGGGAAACCGATCGGCATGCCCAGAACCTTTACCCCCATCGAATCGAATCACTTCAAACTCGCAACCCCCCTTTCCGATGCCGATCATCTGGTAAGCGACACAGACAGAGATAACGCCCATCATGACCAGACGGATTCGGATGACAGGGAGACGGAGAACCAGGACAATGATTCCCAAAACGACCATCATGCGGAAGACCATGGCAACGCACATGGCCAGACGCCATTTGGGGAGATGCAAGCGAATGAATCGGTAAAAAATATTCTATCAGGATCAATGTTGGCAACGACGCCCAAAGAACTCATCCCCATGGTAAAGCCTATAGTGGCATACCTTGATGTTAATGAATTTCACGGCAAAGCAAATCATAGTAGTGACATTTATTTGGGCCCGGGAACAGATGACGCCCATTCTGATAACGTTGATCATGGTACAGATACACAACCAGCCAACATTCCCCCTATCACCAAAGACATCCCTTTTAGCGTTGCTGAAGATGAAGGACTTTCAGGGAAAGTAACCGCTTCTGATCCGGATGGCGGCCACCTCACCTACACCCTGAAAACATCAGCGGCAAACGGTAACGTCACCGCCTTCTCCCCGGACGGCCATTTCGAATATACGCCCAACCCGGATTTCCACGGTGACGACAGATTCACGTTTGAAGTATCAGATGGCCAAGGCGGAACATCCACCGGAAAAGTCAATATCACGGTCAACCCCGTGAATGATGACCCGTCTGCAACAGAGGAATCATATCTCACCATTAGCGAAGATTCACCCCTGTCCGGAAAAGCGACAGCAACGGATATCGATAATTCAACAACCTCTCTCGACTATTCAAAAGTGTCCGATCCCTCCCATGGGACCGTTCATGTCAATCCGGACGGCAGTTTCACCTATATCCCTGACCCCAATTATAATGGCAGTGACAGCTTCCGTTTCATGGTTCAGGATGAATCCGGCGGGCATTCTGAAGGAACGATCAATATCACAGTTACACCGGTGAACGACGCACCGGATGCCCATGAATCGAGTGTCACAGTCAATGAAGAAACGCCGTATTCCGGCGTTCTTTCCGTAAATGATCCGGATGGGGAAGTGCTGTCGTATGCCATTACGCAAGATCCGCAAAACGGAACCGTTTCCGGTGTATCGTCAGACGGCAGTTTTACATACACGCCCGACACGGGCTTTCACGGCGCGGATCATTTCACCTATACAGTGACAGATACGCAAGGCCTTTCCGACACGGCCACGGTTTCCATAACCGTCTCGAATGTGAATGATCCCCCGGCAGCGGAAAATGCAGTGTTTACCTTAAATGAAGATGCCTCGCTCACCAGTCTTCTGCCGGCAACCGACCCTGAGGGAGACGCGCTCACATTTTCCAAAAAAACAGACCCCTCACACGGAACGGTCGTTGTTCAACCGGACGGTGTGTTCGTGTATACGCCCGATGAAAATTATAACGGCGCAGACAGGTTCACCTATGACGTCCAGGATGAAAGCGGAGGTACGGCCACAGCTACCGTAGACATTACCGTCGCCCCGGTCAATGACCTCCCTGAAACTGCGGATTTCAGCTTCAGCACCTCGGAAAGTTATCCCAAAACAGGTGTTCTCACAGGTACCGACGTTGACGAAGGAGATACGCTGACATTTTCCAAGACCTTCGGGCCCTCCCATGGCTCATTAAGCGTCAGTGGAAACGGTGTATATACCTATACACCGACAACCGGTTACACGGGTTCCGACACGTTTACCTATACGGTTGATGATGGGCATGGCGGTAAAGACACCGCCACGGCATCGATCACCATCACCGCCGCGCCAAACAGCGCACCGGTTGCCAATGACATGACAATCAGTGCAAGCATGGGCACATCGGTCAATGAAACCGTATCAGGCTCGGATCCGGACCTCGACCCTCTGACATTCAGCAAAACCACGAACCCGTCACACGGCACAGTACCCACATTTACGGCATCCACAGGTGAGTTTACCTATCAACCGGACACCAATTACTGGGGTGAAGACCTTTTCAATTTCTCTGTTGCAGACTCTTACAGTGCAACCGATACCGGAACCGTTTTCATTCACGTGGGAAGCACTGACGGTAATGATGTGATCACCGGAACCAGCTCTGCCGATATCATTTACGGCCTGGACGGAAACGACACCATAGACCCGGGAATTGGGAATGATTTCATTCATGGTGGTGCCGGCAACGATCACATCAATATACTATCGGATTTTACGTTTGAAGATACGGTTGATGGCGGAGCAGGTACGGATACCCTTGGATTCATGGACGGGACAGCCACGGACGAACTGTTCCATGTGACCAATATCGAGGAAATCCTCCTGCCCAGCCAGGCCACCACGGTCAATATTGTCACAACAGACGGCCTTATCGCTGCAGGCATGACCCTTTCCGTTGATGCGTCCGCCCTTTCCTATTCCGGTGTGCTTGACTGGGACGGTTCTGCAGAATCGGACGGCAAAATGAGCCTGATCGGGGGTAACCTGCCGGACTTTCTGAAAGGCGGCGCAGGTGATGATACGATCCAGGGCAGTGAAGGTGATGACAGCATCCATGGAAATGACGGGAATGACTTTCTGGACGGCCAGAGCGAATATGACACGATTTACGGTGGGAACGGCCATGATTCCATAGAAGGCGGCTCCCACGACGACTATCTTTATGGCGATGCCGGAAACGATACGCTTCTCGGAGAAGACGGGTACGATCATCTCTATGGCGGAACAGGCACAGATATATTGGATGGTGGTCCGGGCAACGACACCCTGGCAGGTGACGCAGGCATTGATACACTGACCGGCGGTTCGGGCAATGATATATTCACCTACGCGGACAGCCTGAGTTTCGGAGACACGATCACGGATTTTAATGCGACCCTGGGTGATGGCATCAAAATCGATGTGGATGCCACAGGCCTTTTCTCAGATGCGGTCTATGGGGCGAACGTAAGGCTTGTGAATCTGGCGGGCTCAAATGGAGCCTCATATGCACTAAGCCTTCAGCCCAGTGCAAAACACCTTTTCAGCGCGGCCAATGTGACCGGTTTTACAGCCTCAGTCAAAGCCATCAACATCGGCGCGCTCCAAACCTGCCTGGCCTTTGGTCTGGTCGGAACCGGTACGAGCCGGAAACTGATGGCGGCGATCGGACAAAACACGAATGCGGATACGATTGTTGAAAATGTCGTCTTGCACACGGTAGCCACACTTCAGGGCGTATCCGGGGTTGGGCCTTCTGCCAACCAGATTGATTACACTGATATCATTATTCACTGACCAAGATGACTCTGGATGATCATACGGTTTCAACCCAACTTGACCCCATAAGGGCACTGCAACAATCAGGCGATCATGAGGCTGCGAGAGCAGCCCTTGACAGCCTTTGCCATGAAGGCATCCGTTCCCACCCTGCATGCCGGTCAATCTATGGCGTTATACTGATTCTGTGCGGTGATTCTGAAACCGGCAAAAAAATAATTGAGTCCATCACATCCATTTCCCCCCGATTCTCATCCTGGGCCAGCGATCTGGGTTTTGGATTATTGCTCACCGGGCATCCGGATCTGGCACGGCAGCATCTTGAGTGCGCCACACATCTGAAGGCTCCGGACGCAACCGCCTTCAACAGACTGGGGACTGTCTGCCTTCTGGCAGATAATCTTCAGGCGGCACAAACGGCATTTGCAAACGGCCTGGCAAGGGATCCAGGAAAAGCAGAAATTCACAGCAACCTGGGCGGTGTCATGGTTCGCCTGGGACAGTTTGCAGAAGCACTGTCCCATTATGAAAAGGCGCTTTCCATCGATCCGGACCTTCCCCAGGCAAAAACCGGAAAGTACGCGATTCTTCTTGAGCTTGAGCAGACGGAAACGGCTGTGCTCGATATTGAAGAAGACATTGAAAAAGAGCGGAATCCGGAAATCATCCGCAACAAAAAACGGTATCTTGCCGCCCTTCTCCACTCAGCCGGACGCTTCGAGGAAGCGACCCACCATCTCCGGTCGATGATCATCGAAGACCCTGCCGATATCCAGTCACTGATCCGGCTTGCAGGCTTTCTGGCCGACCGCTCCATGCATCATGCGGCCATTGCCGTACTTCAACAGGCAGCAAAGGCAGAGCCTGAAAACATGACCGTGTTATCCCTGATGGCCAAAAGTTTCACAGAGACAGGAAAACCTGACAAGGCCCTTGCCTGTGTCGAGACGCTGTTTAGCCATCATCCGGAAGAACCGGCCGCCTTTCTGTCAAGGGCATCTGTATATTCGTCCATGGAAAAGCATGAGGACGCGGAAAAAGATCTTCGCCATATTACCGAAAACTTTCCCGGAATGGTTGATGGATGGGGGCTTTTGGGACATCACCTTATGACCACCGGTCGCCTGGATGAAGCGGTTCAGTGTTTTGAAACCGCATCCTGTCTCAATCCGTTTTCCTTTTCAAATCTGATCGAGGCCCGGGTGTTTCCGGATAATCCGAAAATCCTTGAAAAGCTTGAAACGTTTGCAAGGAATCCCCTTCATCACACGGAATCGAGAGCAGCTATCAGCTTTTCCCTTTCAAAAGTATTTGAAAAAAAGGAATCCTTTGACAAGGCATTTGATTTCTCGGAAATGGGAAACCGTCTTGCCATGCGCACCCATGTTTACCATGAAGATAGATACATAAAAATGGCAAAAACCATCAAATCCGTTTTTAACAAGGATATGTTTCAAAAATTCAAAGGGGGAGGATCACCGTCCACGCGACCCGTCTTTATTGTGGGCATGCCCCGGTCCGGCACCACACTCACCGAGCAGATCATCGCCAGCCACCCGGATGTATTTGGCGCAGGCGAGCTGGGGATTATCCCCACCATCACGGCCCTGATGCCCCGCGTCATCAAAACGAAAACCCCTTATCCTGACTGCCTGGGCCTGTTTCAAAAATGGATGGCCGGTCATGCTGCATCCTGTTATCTGAAAAAAATTTACGCCATGAATCAGACCGCCAAAAAAGTAACGGACAAACTGCCCCACAACTTCATGCATCTGGGACTCATCGGCATCATGTTTCCGGAAGCGAAAATCATTCATGTGTCCCGGGACAAGGGGGATGTGGCGGTCTCAAATTACTTTACCAACTTCCGGTATAAAGACGGAATCATGGGATTTGCCTTTGACCTTGGCACCATCGCCCGGATGATCAAGATGCATGATGAACTCATGGCCCATTTCAAAACGGTCCTTCCCATGCCTGTGTTCGATCTTTCCTATGAATCGGTGATTGAAAATCCGGAACAAACTGCCCGTGATCTGCTTTCCTTTCTCGATCTTCCCTGGAATGACCGCGTGCTTGATTTCCACCAGACAAAAAGGGCCGTTAAAACTGCCAGTGTCTGGCAGGTACGCCAGCCGGTTTACCAGACTTCGAAAAAAAGATGGAAAAACTACGAAACCCACCTGAAGCCCTTCTTTGAAGCGTTTTCATCACCCGGTTGACAGGTTCCAGCCCCCGGTTTCCAGAAGGCATATAACTTGCATAATTTTTGATTATGTATCATCATGATGAATATTGCCGTCCCTCAAAACAGGATAAACACAGATCCGTCATCATTGAACGCATGGGTATCGATACGTTGGGAGGAATTTTTTTCCTTTTGGTTAACCATTTCAACCGTCATCAAACGAACGGTTTCACATGAAAGAACTATTTAATCGACTGTTTCATCAACCGGCCATTGCCGTTTTAACATTTGTTGCAACATTTTTTATTGCGGTTTTGAATCTGGGTTCCCCGATATTTGTCATTAACGTGCTGAACCGGTATGTCAATTACGGATTTGACGGCACACTGGTCACACTGACCTTTGGCATGATGATTGTCATTTTCCTGCAATACGGTTTCCGCATCGCAAGAGTCAGAATGATCGGCAGCCTTTCCATGGCGCCGGATGCTGAAATTCATGCTGGTTTTCTGGACAGCCTTACACGGACCAAGGCAGGTGTCATCGACCATATGCACAGTGCCCGGATCCGGGAAATGGCCAAAAACCTCAATACGGTCCAGGCTGCCCACGAACCGTCAAATCTCACTGCCATTATGGATGCGCCCTTTTCACTCCTTTATATTGCAGCCGTATTGTTCCTGAGTCCGTTGCTGGCATTCGTTGCGCTCCTGGGTATCATTGCCATGGCCGTATCCGGATTTCTATCCATTTACCAGACCAAAAAAACACAGGACGCCATTGCGAATCTTTCCATGGCCCATCAAAGCATTGTATCATCGGTCATCCAGGGCAGTGACACGGTTCGGGTGTTTAATGGCAGAGCTTTCCTCGAAAATATATTTTCAAACCAGATCAGAAAACTGACCTGGCTCCGATTCAGGCTGGCCGGAAGCAAGGAGCAGTCGCAATCCTTTACCCTTTCCGCAAACAGTCTGATGAGCGTTATCCTTTATGCCGTGGGGTCATTTCTTGTGGTGAGAGGCGAGATAACTGTCGGTGCATTGATTGGCGCCAATATTCTGGCATCCCGGTCCTATATGAGCATCGTAAGGCTCGTCCAGACCGGCTACCTGCTTTCAATGGCCGGTAATATTTTAAAGGAACTGTCGGCCTTTTCAAATCTCCCTGCTGAAAATGAAAAAGGCACAGCCATCCATGATTACAAGGGCAAGCTTGAGTTCAGGGATATTTCCTTCACCTATCAGGGAAGCACCGGCCCGCTTTTCGAATCCCTGAACCTCACTATCGAGCCGGGAACCATTCTCATTATCACCGGAAAAAACGGGACGGGGAAAACCACGCTTGCAAGACTCCTGACCGGCCTTCTTTCACCCACGCGGGGAGAAATTCTCGTTGGCGGTATCAACCTGACACAAATCGCCCTTCCCTGGTGGCGGAAACAGGTGGTTTATTTTCCCCAGGAGCCCGTATTTTTAAATGCCTCGATTCGGGACAACCTGAAGTTGATCAACACGGATATCAGCGAGGAAGAGTTGAATCTGGTCATACGTGCGGCAGACTTAAGGCCCTTTCTTGACAGAACACCCGGTGGCCTTGACACGGTTCTTGCGGAAGGAGGCCGGTATCTCCCTTTAGGTATACGAAGACGAATCGCCCTTGCCAGGGCACTTGTATCCGAGGGCCATGTGGTCGTATTTGATGAACCCACAGAAGGCCTGGATACGGATGGCATCAAAGCGGTTTATTCCATTCTAAATAACATGTCAAAATCGGGAAAAACGATCATTGTCATGTCCCATGACCCGAATATCGTAAAAGCAGGGGGGTATATACTGGATCTCAACATCAAACCGGTCGCCGGGATCAGCATGAGACGTTCTGAGATAGCAAACCGGAAAGGAAAAAATGAGGCGTCGGAAATCAGGAGTCAGGAGAGATAACCCTATGGTTATGGATCTGGAAAATGTTCAATTAAAACAAGGTACGGGCGCACATCTTTTCTTCTTCATGTGCATGCTCCTTGTTATCCTGTTTTCTTTGTGGGCGTATTTCGGGAAGCTGGATATCGCAAGTGTTTCCGAAGGCAAAATCATACCCAGCTCAAAAGTGAAAAGCATCCAGCATCTGGAAGGCGGCATTATCAAGGAAATACTGGTCAATGAAGGTGATTTTGTTCAAAATGGCCAGCCACTTCTGTATCTGGAAGAAATTGCTTCCGGGTCGAGTGTTGAGGAAATAAATATCCGGATCAATTCTCTCCGGATAGACATAGAAAGGCTTGAACAGGAGATCAACGGCAGGGAAACGCTTGAATTACCGGCTGACCTGGCCATGGCGCACCCGGACCTTGCCAGCCAGGCCATAAATATTTTTGATACCCGGCGGATGCGATATCAAAGCGAAATGAAAAGCCAGATGGAAAAAATCAGTCAGCGGGAACAGGATATCCGGGAAATAGAAACCCGGATTAAAAACAATAAAAAAAGCCTGCTTCTTCTTGATGAGCAGGTATCGATCAGCAAAGAACTGCTGAAAGACAACCTGGCGACCCAGTATAATCATTTAAACCTGTTAAGAGAAGAGACCAAGCTGAAAAGCAGGGTAGAGGAAGATACCATTGCATTTGAAAGAGCACAGCATTCCCTGAATGAGGAGAAAGAAAAACGGGAAGGCATCACCCATATCTTCCGTGAAAGTGCAAGGGAAGACCTTAAAAAGGCCAAGCAGGAACTGGAAGAATTTTCCCAAAGACTTCTGAAATTCAAAGACAGCCTCACGCGTTCGGTGATCCGGTCTCCCATTGACGGTATTGTGAAAACCCTTTATATGGTCACAGAAGGCGGTGTGATCCGACCCGGTATGACCATTATGGATATCGTGCCTGTAAAAGACAGACTGATCATTGAGGCCCATCTCCCCATCAATGATATCGGTTATATTGAAACCGGTCAAAAAGCCCTGATCAAGCTGGCATCTCCTGAAGCCAGGCGTTTCGGGGAAATTGAAGGGCGTGTCGTCAATATCAGCCCGGATACGTTCAGTACACAGGAAGGCAGAACCTTCTATACGATTTATGTAGAAACGGAAAATGACCGGTTTGAAAAAGACAACCTCATATACAAACTGTATCCGGGAGTACTGGTCCATGTTTTTATCCATACCGGAAAGAGAACCGTATTTGAATATCTCCTTGATCCGTTCCTGAATACTTTAGGCAACTCCCTGATGGAGAGGTAAATGCGAATTTTATTCATCCACCCCAATTTCCCGGCACAGTTCAGGCATATAGCAACAGCTTTGGGCCGTGATTCTGAAAACGAGGTTATCTTTGCGACTCAAAATCCAAGGCCTGAATGGGAGATACCAGGCGTCACCAAGAAGATTTTTGAACACGCTTCCGGAGAAAATATAAAAAATCCCGTTCTCAACCCGTTTGTCAAGACCTATAAAATGGGAGAAGCTGTTTTCAAACTTCTTTTAAAACTCAAGAAGGAAGGATTTACACCGGATCTCATCTATGGCCATTCCGGTTGGGGCAGTACCTGGTTCATCAGGGATGTTTTCCCGGCAGCCAGGTTTATCGGTTACTTTGAGTGGTACTATAATCAGGATGGGGCAGATGTCATGTTTGACAGGGGCAAGGCGATTACACCTGCCAGCTCGGCAAGGCTCAGAATGAAAAATGCCGTTATTCTGAACGACCTTCTGGCCTGTGATGTGGGCATATGCCCCACAAAATGGCAGAAGGCACAGTTTCCGGAAAGCCTGCAATACAAACTCACGGAAATTCATGACGGCATCCAGACAAGTTTTTTCAGACCTTTCCCGGATGCAAACCTTGATATAGAGGGGATTTCTTTAAAAGGACCGGAAAAAATAATCACCTATTGCGCCAGGGGCATGGAGCCCTACCGAGGGTTTCCCCAGTTCATGGCGTCCCTTGAAATCATTCTTGAGGAAGATAAAACCTGCCATGCGGTGATCGCCGGTTCGGAAAGGGTTTGTTACGGCCCTCCCCTGCCGGATGGAAAAACCTACAAGGAAAAAATGCTTGAAACGCTCTCTCTTGATATGTCCCGAATTCATTTTACCGGCCCCCTCCCCTATGGCTCCTACCTTAAATTGCTTCAGGCCTCGTCCGTTCATGTGTACCTGACCCGGCCATTTGTACTGTCGTGGTCACTGTTAGAAGCGCTTTCCTCAGGATGTGTGGTCGTGGGCTCTGATACGGAGCCTGTCCGGGAAGTCATTGAAGAAGGTGTCAATGGATTTCTGGTCGATTTTTTCTCTCCTGATGAAATCGCAAGAAAAGTCCTGGCTATTTTAAGTTACCCCTCCTTCATGGCTGAAGTCCGGAAAAAAGCAAGAGACACGATAATAAAAAATTATGATCTGAATCATAAGCTTGCCGCACATTTAAATCTCATAAAAAAATTGACAAAAGATGAATTTTAGGGTCTAAATGATGGAATTTTCAGTAAGATTACCGTCAACAACCCGTTAAGGACTATCATGAAGATCAAATTCATCGGCGTTGGCGCAGCATTTGCTGCATCGGAATACTTTCACTCCAACATGCTGATCACCGCAGACAGCGGCAAACGGATATTGATAGACTGTGGATGTGATGCGCGGTTCTCCCTTCATGAAGCAGGTATTGACCTGGACAACCTTCCCACCGAACTGGATGCCGTTTACATCTCCCATCTTCATTCCGATCATATCGGAGGAATGGAATGGCTGGCATTCAATACATTTTTCCATAAAGCGCCCAAAAGGCTTAACCTGTTCATGGAAAAGAAAATGATGGCCGAAATGTGGGAACACTCTCTCAAGGCCGGTCTTCAGTATATTGGAGACAAGGACATGACCCTTTCGGATTATTTTACCTGTCACCCGTTAAAAGACAATGCCACATTCAAATGGGAAGGTATCTCATTCACCCTCATGAAAATGCCGCATATTGTTTCAGAGGACAATACGCTTTTCAGTTTTGGCCTGTTAATCAAAAACTCAGGGAAGACGTCTCGTCCTGTATTCATCACCACGGACACAAAATTTCAGCCAGACACCATCGAATCGATGGCGGACAAGGTATCAACCATATTTCATGATTGTGAAACATCATCCATGCGGACGCACGTCCATGCCCATTACAGCGAATTGAAAGCGCTTCCTTTGCATGTGAAGTCAAAAATGTGGCTTTATCACTACCAGCCCAACGCAACATGCGATCCTGCAGCAGATGGCTTTAAAGGATTGATTCAAAAAGGGCAGGAATTCGATTTTTCATAAAAAAACCCGGTTCCAACGCGCATGGTTTGAACTGCCCCCCGAAGAGGACCAGGCTTTGATATTTTCAGGCCGCACACGCATTTTCCACTCGCAATTTCTGCTGTTTCATCTCCATGGCGATTTTACCTTCTCTTTCAAGAACCTGCAAATGCGTGTAGGTTTCTGAAATGGCCAGAAAGAGATCCAGTGAAAACCGTTTGCCGCCGAGTTCGGGAAACAGTTCTCTGGCAATTCGGTATACGGTCTTTTTGTCTCCATTGATAATCCCAAGGAGTTTTTCCTTTCTTTTTTCAAAGCTCTCCCTGTATCCGCTGATTATCTTTTTGATATCCGTAACCGGCTGGCCATGGGCGGTTAAAACGAGTTCAGGTGAAAGTGCTTCAATTTTTTCAAGAGACGCATAGTATTCGGACTGGCTGAGCCGCTGCGGAAGAAATCTGTTTTTTTCAAGCATCACAAAGGCGTTTGGGGTGATGTGCTCAATAATATGGTCGCCTGCCAGAAGGATTTTTTCCGTTTCCAGATAAATACAGACAGAGCCTCTGGTATGGCCGGGTGTGCTTAAAACAGTGGCATCATAGTTTCCTAATCTTATTTTATCACCGTCATTCAACAAAAGGTCAACCCGGCAAGGATCTGCCAGGAATTTTCCCAGAAACATCAACGGCATCATAAGAAACCTCAACACAACAGGCACACCCATGGCACTGAAATAATCCTTATAGGTTCCCAGCGGCACTTCCCGCCCCGTCCGGATAGCATGCACATCTTCAGGGTGGGCAGCAAGGGTTGCGTGGCCGCCTGTGCATCTGATCAGGTGCCTGGCCGCCCCATAATGATCCAGATGGCCATGCGTGGCAATAATCTGATTGAGTGTCTTTATGTCAAATCCCAAATCCCTGAACGCTTTTTTCAGCAAATGAACCGTATGTTTGGCACCTGTATCCACGAGAACATTTATCTCTCCTTGAAACAGATAGACATTGACCGGTCCCGGCCGTCTGCCGGGGATGGGCAAGGTTGTCCTGAAAATGCCAGGGTAGATTTCCGTGAAAGCCTCTTTTCGATGCGGGAAAGTCATGGGGTGAATTCTCTTTTCAATGTGATGCCACCTTATGCTGACAGGATTTAAAAAAACAAGAAACGACTTTCAGCCATTATTAATTCAAATAAGGCAAAAGTTCAAGGCATACATTTTTGGGGGGCAATGCTTAAAAAAAATGATGGTATTCGACAATTTGAATTTTCATTTGGCGTCAATATATGGTATGTTCCCGTTTATCTTGTACCGGTCCACTTTGCATTGCACAAGAATTCCGTCATCAACCGATGTCTTTCAACCATTATCAATCTGGATTGAATCACCCAAATGGCAAATATACTCATCATAGACGACAGCATGGAAATGTGCAAACTGATCACAGGCCTGATAAAGAAACTGGGCCATCAGGCCACCTGCGCCCACCTTCTGGAAGATGGCATGAATCTGGTTTTATCAGATCAGTTTGATGTGGTGATGCTTGATGTGCAACTGCCTGATGGCAGTGGCCTGGATATCCTTCCCCGAATCAAGGCATCAAAATCTTCACCTGAAGTGATCATCATGACCGGGTACAGTGATTTTAATGGTGCTGAAGCCGCAATTAAAAACGGTGCATGGGACTATATTCAGAAAACACATTCCACTCAGGAGATTGTCCTTGCCCTGAAACGGGTGATTCAATACAAGGACGGACAAAAACAGATTAAACACAAACCATTATCCCTGAAGGTGGATAACATCAGGGGCAGCAGCAAACAGATAAAAGCGTGCTTTGACCAGTTGGCTCATGCGGCAGCAAATGATATCAACGTTCTTGTCACAGGAGAAACCGGCACCGGAAAAGAACTTTTTGCCAGAGCCATCCATGAAAACAGCAACCGGGCAAATAACAATTTTGTCGTGGTGGATTGCGGCGCCCTTCCTGAAACACTGGTGACAAGTATTTTATTCGGTTATGAAAAGGGTGCCTACACCGGTGCTGAACATGCAAGGGATGGTCTGGTCAAACATGCAGACGGCGGCACGCTTTTCCTGGACGAAATCGGAGAGCTTCCGGAGCAGGTTCAACGGGTTTTGTTGCGTGTGCTCCAGGAAAAAAGCTATCGGCCCATTGGCGGTAAAAAAGAAATCAAAAGCGATTTCAGACTGGTTGCCGCCACCAACCGGGATCTTGAAAAAATGGCTGATGCCGGAGAATTCCGGAATGACCTGATTTATCGCCTGAAAGCGTTTGAGATCAAGCTCCCTCCCCTCAGGGAAAGGGTACGGGATATTACCGAAATCGCTTTATATTATATGAACCAGTTCAGCACCAAGACCAACCAGGGTACAAAAGGCTTCTCACCTGAATTTCTTGAAGCCCTTCACATGTATACATGGCCGGGGAATGTCAGGGAGCTGATCAATGCCATTGAAAAAGCCATCTCCATTGCAAGAGATGAAGCCATATTATTTCCGGTTCATCTGCCGGACAATATCCGGACCCAGGTCACCTATGCGTCCATCCGGGACAAAAAAGGTGAGAGAGGTTTGAATCAACCGGATATTCAGCCTCATCTGCCGGAAACCCTTCCCTGTTTAAAAATCTTTATGGATATCACTGAAAAAAAATATCTGGAACAACTGGTTTGCCAGGCAGCAGGCAGCATTCAGGAGATGCTTGATATTTCCGGCCTGTCACGGTCCCGCCTCTATGAACGGCTCAAAAAATATGACCTGAAAGTGAAGGGTTGACGATTGGAATAATCGTCTGCCTGCTTTTTTGGGCCGGACCAGGACTCACCGGACATATCATCCCGATTCCTGGATTCGCTACCGGTGTTTGTCCGGATTTCAGGACAAACGGAAAATTCCGTCCTGGGCCATCCCCACCTTTTTTTGACTAACTATCCGAAATAAAATAAAAAACACAAAATTAATCCCTGTCTGTCATTGGTGGCATAAAGCATGCAAAAAGAGATTAGTGCCACTAATTTTTTTAATATTTTTTGGGCTAAAATAAACAATGAAAATCGTCATCCAGAACATACTTATTTTTTCAAGCCGGAAAACCGGTTTTGAAACGCCCATGGTTGACATGGTTATTCAGAATATCGAAAACCACAGCCTGTCCATTGACAGGGATATCACCGCATTTGCAAAAAAAATGGAAAGAAGGCTTCTGGATGATTCCGTTCTTTTCATCATCTTTATTGCCGATGACCGGGAACTGGATTTTTTACTCTCCATCGAAGACCGGATCACAAACCATGCCCTGATTCTCATCCTTCCTGATCAGCATCAGGTGCGTCTGAAAAAAGCATACAAGCTTTACCCGCGTTACATAGCCACCATGGATCAACACATCAAAGACACCCTGATGGTGATCCGTAAAATAATGAGCCCCAGCAAGACAATCGTAAAGGAAACCGCATGATGCGGCCCCCAAAAAACCAGTCATTTAAAGGAGGTCATTCGTGAAACAAATGAAACTCGGCACCAAATTGCTTGTAATGTTTCTTTCCGTAGGCATCATCCCGTTTGCAGTCATCAGCCTGATTTCCCTGAACAAATCCGGCAACGCCCTCTCTCAGCAGGCCTTTAACCAACTGGACGCCCTCAAAGGGATCAAAACAGGACAGATTGAACAATATTTCGCGGAACGAAAAGGAGACCTGGGCGTTCTGGTGGAAACCGTATCCACACTGAGAAGAGAAACGTTCCAGAAACTTGAAGCCATCCAGAAAATTAAAAAAGCCCAGCTGACAGACTATCTCAATACCATGAAATCCCAGCTCCATGTGGTAAAAGATGATACACTTGCCTCGCAGGCACTGGCCGAATTGAATGACGCATTCAAGGAATCAGGCAACCGCGCAGATACGGAAGCCTGGCAAAAAGCAGCCCCAAAGTATGATGCCAGGATGAAAGATATCATGACCGACAATGGCTGGTATGATCTTTTTCTGATCAATACCGATGGTGACATCGTCTACACAGTTGCCAGGGAAAAAGACCTGGGAATGACCATTCCTGACAGTGAGCTGAGAGATCAGGGCATCGGCAAAGCATTCAAAAAAGCCCAGGCCATGAACGCTGATGATATTGCAATGGCCGACTTTGCGCCCTATTCCCCTTCAGGCGGTGTGCCGGCAAGTTTCATGATGGCCCAGGTACGGGATTCTAAAGGTGCCTTAAACGGATATTTGGCCTTCCAGGTGCCTCTTGAAAAAATAAACAAAATCATGCTCCGAAGAAATGGCATGGGAAAAACAGGGGAATCCTACCTGGTGGGCCAGGATGGTCTGATGCGCTCGGACTCGTTTCTGGACCCTGAGGGCCATTCTGTAAATGCCTCGTTTAAAGACAATAGAAAAGTGGATACTGAAGCGGTTCGGGAAGCACTGGCCGGTAAGGAAAACCAGAAGGTCATTCTCGATTATAACGGGAATCCCGTATTGTCATGCTGGGATGGTATTGACCTGGGAAGCGGTATCCGCTGGGCAATGATGTCTGAAATGGATGTGGCCGAAGCGTTCAGCCCGGTAGATGGCAGCGGCAATGAATTTTACAAAAAATATGTGGATATGTATGGGTATTATGATCTTTTTCTGGTCAACCCGGATGGCTATGTTTTCTATACCGCGGCCAGAGAATCGGATTACCAGACCAATCTTTTAAACGGCAAGTATGCATCATCCAATCTGGGCAAACTGGTAAGAGACGTATTGACCAGCAAACAATTCGGGCTGGCGGATTTTGCGCCCTATGCCGCCAGCAATAATGAGCCCTGCGCGTTCATCGCCCAACCGGTGACCTATAATGGTAATGTCGATATCGTCGTGGCCCTGCAGCTCTCCCTTGAATCCATCAACGGGATCATGCAGAAAAGAGACGGCATGGGAAAAACCGGAGAAACCTATCTTGTGGGCAGCGACAAACTGATGCGATCGGATTCGTTCCTCGATGCAACCAACCATTCGGTGAAAGCCTCATTTGCCAACCCTTCCAGGGGACAGGTGGATACCGTGGCCTCAACTGAGGCGCTTTCCGGTAAAACAGACCAGAAAATCATTATGGATTATAACGGCAACCCTGTATTGTCCTCCTATGCCCCGGTAAAAGTCGAAGGCACCACCTGGGCGTTGATCGCGGAAATTGATGAAGCAGAGGCATTCCACGCGGTAAATGTCATGCGATGGCTGGTTTTGATTATCGCGATTATCGGCATCAGTGCCATTACAACGATAGCCATTCTGATTACGCGGTCCATTACCAAGCCCATCAACGTGGTCATTGACGGGCTCCATGCCGGTGCAGAGCAGGTTACCGCAGCATCCGGCCAGGTATCCTCTGCCAGCCAGTCTCTGGCAGAAGGGTCATCCGAACAGGCTGCAGCCATAGAAGAAACGTCATCATCACTGGAAGAAATGGCCTCCATGACCAAGCAAAATGCTGAAAATGCCAATCAGGCGGACAATCTCATGAAAGATGCCAACCAGATTGTGGCAAAGGCCAATTCATCCATGAACCAACTGACGACGTCCATGACAGATATTACAAAGGCCAGTGAGGAAACCTCAAAAATCATTAAAACCATTGATGAGATTGCTTTCCAGACCAACCTTCTGGCACTGAATGCAGCAGTCGAGGCAGCCCGGGCCGGTGAAGCAGGCGCCGGATTTGCGGTTGTGGCAGATGAAGTGAGAAATCTCGCCATGAGGGCGGCAGAAGCTGCAAAAAACACGGCCAATCTCATTGAAGGCACGGTCAAAAAAATAAAAGACGGTTCTTTGCTTGTCACCTCCACCAACGATGCATTCTCGGAAGTGGCTGAAAGTGCTAAAAAAGTTGGTGAACTTGTGGGAGAAATCGCAGCTGCATCCAAGGAACAGGCCCAGGGGATTGAACAGGTCAACAAGGCTGTGGTGGATATGGACCAGGTCACCCAGCAAAATGCGGCAAACGCTGAAGAATCGGCGAGCGCATCTGAAGAGATGAATGCCCAGGCTGAACAGATGATGGTTTTTGTCAATGAAATGCTGGCCATTGTTGGCGGAAACATACACAAAAACGGCCCAACACAGTCCCGCCCACCTCAAAAAACCTTGAAACCGGTTACCGGAAGACAAGGTAAAAAAGCCATTACCTTTGCCTCAAAGACCAGAAAGAATCATGAAAAAACCATCCCGCTTGAGGATAATGAATTTACGGATTTCTAAATAGTCCACAATATAAAAAAATACGGGAAGAGCCGGATGATAATATGTCATCCGGCTCTTTCAATTGGGTTTGGACCATTTTGAAAAATAAAAGATTTCCAAAAGATAAACTTTATGGTAAGAGTAGAAATGTAATTATGATTGCCATCAATAGTGTTCTGTCGTGTATTCGTTCTAAAAAACTGGCTGTTTTTTTCCCAAAGCAAATGACTGATTATTCGCATTTCAAATTCACAGGAGATGCTTAAGAATTTCCCGAACTATTTTTCGAAACAAAGGGCAGGCTTGAAACCGGCTCCTGCAATACAGGATGTGAATCCCAAAATACCTTGCATATTCGAAAAACCAGGCACACAGGGCTTTCAGATGATCATTTGTTTATGACATCTAATTTGTTAACAGGACTGTTTAAAAAAACAATTTAACCAGAGAGGAAAATCATGACAAGTGAAGCAAAGAAAATGGATCAGGCTGTAAAGGCAATGACAGACAAGGAAGGAAAATACCTCACCTTTTCATTGGCAGGCGAAGAGTATGGCATCGGCATCCTTAAAATCAAGGAAATCATTGGCATGATGCCGATCACGACCGTCCCCCAGACGCCTTCTTTTGTAAAAGGCGTCATCAATCTTCGCGGCAAAGTCATTCCCGTGATGGATCTGAGGCTCCGTTTTCACATGAACGCCATTGATTACAACGAAAGAACCTGCATCATTGTCGTGGAAATTGACGGTCAGTCCGGAATGATTCAAATCGGCATTGTGGTGGATGCCGTGTCCGAAGTATTGAATATCAAAGGCACCGACATCGAAGAAACCCCGACTTTCGGGACCAAACTGAATACAGACTATATCCTGGGCATGGCCAAAATGGAAGGTGGTGTCAAAATTCTCCTTGATATTGATCAGGTCCTGAGCGCCGAGGAAATATCAAACCTTGAAAATGTGGAGTGACCATCCTTATTAAGGGGGATCATGTGGCCTGCTGCCCCCTGGGTTCATGACATTGGCGCAGAACAGGCATTTGCAGGGTTCAGGTGCCAAGAATGATCCTGATTATTGAAGAATTCATCAAGGAACTCGCGTGTCAGAAAGGGGTTGATCTGTCCGTGTATGCAGGGGACTTTCTGCTGGGCAAAATCAAATCCCGGATGCCCGCCCTTCAGATAAAAACCGCCCGGAATTATCTGAAAAAGCTCCAGCAAGACCCGATTGAAGCAGACTGTTTGCTGGAAAGAATCGGTATCAATGACAGAAGTATTGAAAAACCCATTGATCGCAATGGGAAAAAAATAGGCGTCACCATCGGCTCCAATGGGGAATACTTTCTGGACATGGTTTTAACATTGAACTCTTTATCCTGAAAAAATATTTCAGCCATTTTTGTTGCTATCGCAGGGGTAAGCGTTTTTGAAGCGTATAATGAATCAAAAAAACATTGCGCCAGAGACGACATTGCCGGAGACATCCTCAAAGGTGTTTTTGAACTGAATATCCTCACAAACGAGTCTTCCAATTATCATCTGGAAAGAACCTTTGTGCAATGGCATCAAAGATACGATTCTTTAACAGGCATTATAAAAAATGCCAAACCCCTGTTCGACGACGACCGGGAGTACCTTGAAAAAATAGAAGACTACCTTAAAAGCATCAAGGAAATCTTTATCACATGCGAAAAAGACATGGTGATTAAAAGCCGGAAAACAGACTATCCTTTTTAAAACGACGCCAAGACCGGGCTCTATCATGCAAGGATCTCCTCACTCTCACAAATGCTTTTTTCCGTCACAAAAAAACTGGAAAACAATGCGCACCATGAGATAACCGCTATTCAAAAGAAAACCTACCTGATCATATGGAAGACCAGCTCCGGCAGTCAAAAAAGATGGAAACGGTGGGTACATTATCCGGTGGCATTGCGCATGAATTCAACAATATGCTGAGCATCATACTTGGGAATATGGAATTGGCCAGAGAAGACACCTCTGATTTCAGTCCTGTACAACAGTTTTTGAATGAAATCAGAAAAGCAGGTCTGAGAGGCAAGGAGATTGTTCATCAGCTCCTGAGCTTCAGCAAGCCATATGCACAAAAAAAGGACTTTATCCATCTATGTTCCATTATAAAGGAAATGGTTGATGAGATAGAATCATCTGTTTCCGGGAGGATCGCATTCAAGGCCACGCTAAATGGAAATTGCAGCAAAATTTCAGGCGATCCGTCAAAACTCAGACAGGTGGTCAACCACCTCCTGACCAACGCCATCCAGGCATTGAAAGACAAACCAGGGATTATCGAAATCGATCTGGATAATCTCCATATTCATATGCACGACGATTTCTTCAATGCCAACCTGCCGCCAGGGGATTATGTGGCACAATGGCGGCATACGGATAAAAAGTGATCCGGGGAAAGGAACGGTGGTTCAATGCTATTTCCCGTCAGCAGAAGAGCAGAAGCAGGAAAGACCCGAAACCAGGAGTATCATCCAGGGGGGTGCGGAACGTATTCTCCTGATTGATGACGAAGAATCCATTGTCAAACTCGGCAAACTGAGGCTGGAGCGTCTGGGATATCAGGTTGAGACAGAAACCAATCCTGTTCGCGCCCTGACTCATATAAAGGAGAACCCTGAAAAATTTGATCTGGTCATTATCGATCTTACCATGCCCCAAATGACCGGTGACCATCTGATCTGCCAGTTGAAGGACATCCACCCGCAACTCAAATCGATCATTTGCACAGGATACAATGATAAAATGGATCAACGAAAAGCAAAGGAAACCGGAGCAAGCGCCTTGTTGATCAAACCCTTTGAGCACTTGGTAGCTACATATTTACCTTATCCACTATTCAGCCCAACCATTCAACCACTTAACCATTTAACTATTCAACCAATTTCAGCCGTGGCTGATATTTTTTTGAGAAAATTATCATTTTTTATTGATAATTTTTTTTTTTGATTATATCGTGAATGCTTTAAAAAAAAGAACCGTTTTAATTATCGACGATTTCAGTCGGATAAAACAATTTCATTTAAATATCATAAATTTAAAACCCAAAAGTTATGTAAAGCAAAGAGCGAAGCTATATTTTGCAAAACGAACGGCCATTCATGAACAACTGTTCACAAATCTCCAATCCCTCACATTAACGGATAACCTTTTTGCCTGATTACAATTAGAAATAATTCTCTTTTAATCACATTAAAGGATTTTAGAATGAAGATTTTTGCTGGAGAAATTCTCCAGATCATAAGAAAAAAAAAAGGTATTGATCAGGCCACTGCCGGTCATGAGGCATTGCATATCGATGAAAGAAGCAAGGCGCTTCGCGCCATGCAACAGATTGAACATTCGTCAAGGACAGGCAATGAAGAGGCCATTACCCAGATTGCCCACTATCTGAAAGTCAATCCGGATTACATCATCGATATTGACCTTTCGGCGGATGTACCCAAAATCAACGGTATCGATACCGGCGCATTCATCATCGATCCCAAGCTTTATCAACTTTATATGATGTTTGAAAATCGCATGGAACTTTGGGGGTCTATCGCCAATATCGGTAACAGAAACATGATCCTGGAAGATATGATGCGTGTGATTTGTGAAGAAGATAACGCATTTTTTGTGGAGACAGTAATCAAGCAGATTAAAGAAAATATGCTGAAAGAAAAGGATATAAATGCCCTCCGGAAATTTTTAAACACGCTCCCCGGGAATGATTATTGACATCCGGCTCAAGGCCGAAACACAAACCAGTAAGCAGGCATTTTCTTATTTCAAGAGCCAGGCACATGTGTTATGTAATCTTAAAACAGTAAAAAGAACGTTTTGATATATCGCACTTGAAAGAAATCTTATGAAAAAAGCACTCATTACAGGAATCACCGGACAGGATGGTGCATATCTTGCCGAATTATTATTGAAAAAAGGATATGAGGTTCATGGTATCAAAAGACGCTCCTCCCTTTTGAATACCGCCCGTATTGATCATTTGTATCAGGACCCGCACATGCCTGAACGAAAGCTGATTCTCCATTACGGGGATTTGACAGACTCCACCAACCTGATTCGCATCATTCAACTGGTACAGCCGGATGAGATTTACAACCTGGCCGCCCAGAGCCATGTGGCAGTGTCATTTGAATCTCCTGAATACACGGCGGATTGCGATGCGCTTGGCGCACTCCGGATTCTTGAGGGCATCCGTCTTTTGGGACTGGAAAAAAAAACCAGGTTTTATCAGGCCTCAACATCCGAGTTATACGGCCTTGTCCAGGAAACCCCGCAGACTGAGAAAACCCCATTCTACCCCCGGTCCCCCTATGCGGTTGCAAAACTCTATGCGTACTGGATCACGGTAAACTATCGCGAAGCATACGGCATGTATGCCTGCAACGGCATTCTGTTTAACCACGAATCCCCTGTTCGGGGAGAAACATTTGTTTCAAGAAAAATAACACGCGCGCTGACACGGATCAAACTTGACCTTCAGAAATGCCTCTATATGGGAAACCTCGATGCCAAAAGGGACTGGGGCCATGCAAAGGATTATGTCGAAATGCAATGGCTTATGCTCCAGCAGGATACGCCGGATGATTATGTCATTGCCACAGGAGAGCAGCACTCGGTTCGGGATTTCATCAACCTTTCAGCCAAAGAGCTTGACATCAAGCTTCGCTGGGAAGGAAAAGGCCTGGACGAAAAAGGTGTTGATGACGCTTCCGGCAATGTGATTATCGCCATTGATCCAAGATATTTCAGGCCAACAGAAGTGGACACCCTTTTGGGCGATCCGACCAAGGCCAGAAAAAAACTTGGCTGGAAACCAATGATTTCATTTGAAAGAATGGTCAAGGAAATGATTCATAGCGACCTTGAGGAAAGTCAAAAAGACAAACTCTGCAAAAGTGCCGGATATTCAATCCTTAACGGCCATGAATAGCAGATAAAAATATGATAAGATGAAAAACCATGAACCTGAATTCGAAAATATTTATCGCCGGCCATAAGGGGCTTGTGGGATCAGCCATTTTAAGAAAGCTTGAAAAGGCGGGTTATGAAAAAATCATCACCCGTACCCGGGAAGAGCTTGATCTCCTTGACAACCAGGCCGTGGCAGATTTCTTGCACACCGAACAACCCGACTTTGTTTTTCTGGCTGCGGCAAAAGTAGGCGGCATTTATGCCAATAACACCCTGCCCGCAGAATTCATATACAGCAATCTCACCATTCAGAATAACATCATTCATCAGTCATACTTGTCCGGTGTGAAACGCCTGCTGTTTTTAGGAAGTTCATGCATTTATCCCCGGCTATGCCCGCAACCCATCAAAGAAGAATACCTGTTGACCGGCCCTCTGGAACCGACCAACGCCCCTTATGCCATTGCAAAAATAGCAGGTATTGAAATGTGCTACAGCTACAACCGGCAATATAACACCCAGTTTATACCTGTCATGCCCACAAATCTTTATGGCCCGAATGACAATTTTGACCTTGATGCCTCTCACGTTTTACCGGCACTTGTCCGAAAATGCCACCTGGTCAAACTCGCCGCAGAGCGGGATATTGCAGGCATTGAAAAAGACCAGCGGATTTTTGGCCCCATACCGGAAGATATCAAAAAACACCTTGGCATTAGCGGGAAAAAAATTTCTGCAGATAAAAAACCCAAACTGGTCATCTGGGGTACGGGCTCCCCCCGGCGTGAATTTCTGCATGTGGATGACCTTGCAGAGGCCTGTGTTTTTATCATGGCACTCCCTCAAAATGCGTTCAAATCGATCAGCGACGAAAATTCCCTCCCGGCGAAAGGTGTCTTTCCCCTGATCAATATCGGTACAGGCGAGGACCAGACAATCAAGGTTCTGGCCGAAATGGTAAAAGAGATTGTTGGCGTTTCTTGCGATTTGACCTTTGATAGCACCAAGCCGGACGGCACCCCTGAAAAAAGGCTCGATGTGTCCCGGTTAAACCAGTTGAACTGGCACTATAAAATCAAGCTGTCAGAAGGGCTCAAGCAAACTTACGAATGGTATAAAAACAAGGTTAAGGGTTAAAAGGTTTAGGGCCAAGGGTTGAGAGGATGTCTGGATTTAAAAATGGCTATTATCTTGACATTTTTGGTTTTTTCTTGTTTAATACCGCCAAAAATTCGTAAATAACTCCAATAAAGAAACAAAAACTTTTCAACACGTCTATTCTTGTTGAAAACTAAGAAAAACAGCTTATGCCAATGTCAGCTCTTGAAAACCAGACAATGCCCGGCCAGCATATCGTAGATGATCATGACAGCTATGAGCGATATTGCCTCCAGCTCATCAAGGAAAAAACATCCGGTCTGGGTTCCATCCGTGATATCGAGGCAAATGAAGCAGACATCAACATATACCCGAATATCAAGCATCTGGAAGAACCCAGGAATATTCATCTTCTGGATGATGAGGGTATCACGCCAAGCGACCGAAAAATGGCTGAAGACTGTATTCTTGAAGGCAGCCTTTTTTCCGAACATGCTGCAGCCGGAGAAGCAACCCGGCTGGGTCTGGGCACCAAGTACCTGTTGAATATCGCCTCTGATCTGACGATATCAAAAATTGCGGATCTGATTTCAAAGGAAAAAGACATACACATCACTGAAAAAAATGTTCTGGACGCATCAATCCATCCACCGGAAAAGATACTTCCTATTTCATTAGGCGCAAGGCATTTTCTGCAGTTTTCTTACGACATATACCAACTGGCTTTATCCCGTGATAAAGACCCCCTTGAGGTCATTTCAAAACAGAAGATGCTGACCATCCTGAATGAAATAAGCGCCCAGGATATTATTGACGAAATTCAGGCATTCAATTTTTTCGGGTTTGCAAGAGACCATGTTCTTTTCATGATTCAGAAATCCTATCATGGCATTGATTTTAAAAATGACGTATTCTTCTTTGATCCCGAATCGCCCAAACGACTGCATAACCATGGCCAAATCGTCATCCAGCAGACCATGAAGGATCAGATATTCAAAATTGGAAAAAACGGCCAAAAACAATTTATTGAAAGAGATGATTTTTTTCATATCCTTCAGGGAATGAAAAATAAAATCGCATTCAACATCGAAGATCTTGATTTTCTGACAGGCTCCATTGATTATGCTGCTCTGGCCTTTGCCTTGAAACAGGGTAAAAAAAATATCCGCATGATAATGGAAATTGTTGGAAACGATCCTGAAAATCCTCAAAAAGGCGGCATGGCCGCATATGACTCAAAACTGAAACGGAATGTAATGATCGAAGGCTTTCAGCTCAAGGGTATTCAGGATAAAGATATTTCATATCTGAACAAGAACTTTAATCATTATCCAAAACCTGCTGAATCCTGGTCAACCGTAAGACAAACAGGTCTTACCATGCCGATCTCCGTGAAAGATGGCTATATTTATTTCCAGCCGGTTCAGGGAGATATCAATTTTCTTGTCAAAACGGAATTCTTCAGCAGAAAAAACAAAAAACCGATCAAAGCATTAAAGTCACCCTGTAATATTCCGCTTGCCATTCAGCAAATGCATAAGCAAGACCATCAAAAAAATTTCAAAGCCTATTTAGACGCTATCCGCAATTAACATTCATCGATTCTATTGTTTCACTTAACCCGGTTTGTATGAATGACCTGATCCACAGAAATTCATCCGCAAATATCCACAACCTGTAACTATCAAACGGACAACGCTTTATGCAATTTATCGATTTAAAAGCCCAATTCAAGTCCATTGAAGCAGATGTTCAGCAAAAAATAAATACGGTACTGGAACATGGCCAATTCATTATGGGCCCTGAGATCAATGAACTTGAAGATCAACTGGCCAAATATACCGGTGTAAAGCACGCTGTTTCATGTTCTTCCGGAACAGACGCCATTCTCCTTGCCCTCATGGCTCTTGGCGCAGGGCCGGGTGATGCCATTTTCACATCTCCATTCACCTTCATCGCAACAGCCGAGGTAATAAGCCTTCTGGGGGCCACGCCGGTATTTGTAGACATAGACCCGTTAACCTATAATATCGATCCGGCCAAACTCGAAGCAACCATCGTAAAATTCAAAAACACCGCACTCACGCCCAGAGGCATTATTGCCGTTGACCTGTTTGGTCTGCCTGCAGATTACGATCTGATCAATATCATCGCCAAAAACCATGATCTTTATGTCATCGAAGATGGGGCCCAATCCTTTGGAGCAGATTATCATGGCAAAAAATCATGTTCAATGGCTGATATTGCCTGCACCTCATTTTTCCCGGCAAAACCCCTGGGGTGCTTTGGTGATGGCGGCATGTGCTTCACAGATGACGACAACCTGGCAAAAGTTATGCAATCCCTTCGCGTTCATGGCAAAGGGTCTCATAAGTATGACAATGAAAGAATCGGTATCAATGGCCGCCTTGACACGCTTCAGGCAGCCATTCTGTTGTCCAAATTCAGTATCTTCCCGAAAGAATTGAAAAAACGTGAGAATGCTGCAAAACAGTATACCGAACTGTTTTCCTCATCCCGAAATCAATTGTCCATCCCGGTAACTGTCAATGGTTACAGAAGTGTATGGGCCCAATATTCCATTCTCGCCAAAGATGAGGCACATCGGGCACTGATACAATCCGCATTAAAAGAAAATGATATCCCCACAGCCATCTACTATCCAAAACCACTTCATCTTCAGACCGCTTTTAAGTATTTAGGATATAAAGAAGGGGATTTTCCGGTCAGCGAAGATTGTTCAAAAAGAATTTTCAGCATCCCCATGCACCCTTATCTTGAATGGGAAGATCAGAAAAAAATTGCAGATATTATCAATCAATTGTAAAGGGTACAGGATCATTATTAATATTATTAATAAGGAATAGAAATGAACAAAACCGAATCCATATGCCCAAATGGTGAAGCGTTCCCGCTTCCGGCAGAGACAGATTATGAAAAAGAAAATCAGCGGTTGATAAAAATCGTTGACGAACAACGCCAAATGGGCCGTGAAATTGTCGTCGTCATGGGCGTTGGATTTGTCGGTGCGGTCATGGCGGGTGTTGTGGCGGATTCCAAGGATAAAAAAACGAATACGCCCAATAAATTTGTCATCGGTATGCAACGTCCCTCAACACGATCCTACTGGAAGATCCATTATCTGAATAAAGGTATTGCACCGGTGGAAGCAGAGGACCCGGAAGTTGCGCCTTTGATCAAGCGTTGCGTTCTTGAGAAAAAAACACTCACAGCAACGTTTACCTATGAGGCATTATGCCTTGCAGATGTTGTGGTTGTTGATGTCCAATGCGATTATCACAAGAACAGCTTTGGGGATGTAACAGACGGCCAGGCGGATATTGCTGCCCTTGAAAGCAGTTTGCAAGTGATTGGGGAGAAAATAAAACCAGATTGTCTGGTATTAATTGAAACAACCGTACCTCCCGGAACCACGGAATATATCGCAAATCCGATTATAAAAAAAGCATTTGAGCAAAGAGGAATTACAGATAAAGAACCCCTTCTTGCCCATTCCTATGAAAGAGTCATGCCTGGCCGGAATTATGTAGCATCTATCCGGGATTTCTGGAGAGTATGCAGTGGCATCAATGAAACCGCAAAAAATCGGGTGGAAACCTTTCTGTCCGAAGTATTGAATGTTGAAAAATTTCCCCTGACTGTTCTTGACCGGCCTATAGAAAGTGAAACCTGTAAGATTGTTGAAAATTCATATCGTGCCACCATTCTGGCATTTATGGATGAATGGAGTGTATTCAGCGAAAGAAACGGCGTTGATCTCACAAAAGTCATACAGGCCATTAAAGTCAGGCCGACCCATAACAACATGATTTTCCCCGGCCCCGGAATCGGCGGCTATTGCCTGCCCAAGGACGGCGGACTTGGCGTATGGGCATATCATACGCTTATGGGGTTTGAAGACGACCTGTTTAAAATAACCCCCATGGCCATCGATATCAATGATACACGATCATTGCGCGCCGCACAGATGACACGGGATGCCCTAAGAAATATGGGAAAAATCGTACCCAACGCAAAAATTGCCGTACTGGGCGCATCGTACAGGGAGGATGTGGGCGATACGAGATATAGCGGGTCAGAAATCATTGTTCGAAAACTTGTGGAAATGGGTGGAGAAGTTTGTGTCCACGATCCCTATGTCAGCCACTGGTGGGAATTTGAAAAGCAGGACACCTACCCTTCCCCTGGCCACAGCATGTCCCGATTTTTCAGAAACCAGGAAGGCTTGAGTGGACTGAAAATCAGAAAAAAACTGGATGCCACGTTAAGAGATATGGATGCCGTATTGTTTGCCGTTCGTCACAAAGCATATATGGATTTATCACCCGATGACGTCGTCAAAATGGCCAAACAGCCCGTTGCCATAATAGACTGTTTCGGCATTCTGGATGATGACCAGATTCGCAGATATTTTGAACTGGGATGCGAAGTCAAAGGACTTGGTCGCGGACATGTAAAACGAATCAAAGATGGTGTACGCAAAGAATAATTCTTTTACCTTTAACCCTTTAACCTTTCCTTTCTTGCCTATGAAACCTGAAAAACGAAAATGCGAACGATTTGTCATTCCTGGCGCAACCCTGAATTACAAGAAAAAACGCCTCCTGTTTAACAAAGAAACCGACGATGAAGAAATATGTCCTGTTTTGAATATGAGTCTGGGGGGGTTGAGTTTTCTTTCCCAGAAAAGTATCGATCCGGGTTCGGCAGTGACAATAAAACTCTTCCTTCCAGATAAAGAAGAAAAACCCATTGTGATCAGAGGCAAAGTCAATCGGTCATCTTTAAGTTTTGGTAAAAGTTATCGATTCATGCACGGTGTGTTTTTTGCACCTTACGGGGAAAAGAAAAATCACAACGAAGTTTCTCTACTGGAAAAACTAAAGACTCTTGAAGAAACATTTAAATCCAAAACTCAGCATGAACAATAACCCAATCACATTGTCCCGGCATTCCGCCCAACCCCGGATGGATAAAGATTTGACCCTCAGGCCCTATGCAACGCCGCCCTGTTTATACCTATTGACACACATAATTCTGTGTAATAGAATGTGTAAAATAAGGAGGTTTGTATTATGGCAACCAATTTAGCTATAGATAATGATTTATTGCATGAAGCGCTGGAAATTAGTGGGTTAAAAACTAAGAAAGAAACTGTAAATCTCGCTCTCAAAGAATTTATCAATAGGCGAAAACAATCTGAAATAATTGATATTTTTGGTATAATGGACCCTGATTCCGATTATGACTATAAAAAAGGAAGAACTCGGTGAAAGTCCTTGTTGATACCCCGATATGGTCTTATGCATTGCGTTCAAAGAACAAAGAATATCAACCCGGGATTAACTTACTTTCATCTCTTATTCGTGATCAGAGAACCATAATAATTGGCCCAATAAGGCAAGAAATCCTTTCGGGATACAGTGATTTGCAAAAATATCGAATAATAAAAGAGAAGTTGTCTTATTTTGAGAACACACCTATTTTGGACATCGATTATGAACAAGCGGCTGAGTTTAATAATAAGTGTCGGAAAAAGGGGATTCAGGGATCACATATTGATTTTTTAATTTGTGCGGTGGCGAATAGATTAGACATACCTATTTTTACTAATGATAACGATTTTGAGCATTATCAGAAAATAATATCGATTAACCTATTTGTGAGATAGGCGTAACCTTGGGCCATCGACATTTTTTATAGTCCTTTTTTTATCGTTTTTGCTTTTATGTTTTTCATTTTTCCCTTTAACCCTTTACCCTAAGCATTTTGCCCTGTATTTTGCTCAATGTACGAAACCAAACGTGGTAACCAAGCAACCGTTCCCCCTCTTTTCAAAACTCATAAATTTGAAAAAATCAGGTAGAATATTTGTCAAGAATACAGATTTGACACTCAGGCCACTATAATAATCCTATAGTGCATTTTTTGGCCTCAAAAAACACGATATAGGGCCTAAAAAGGGCTTATTTTTGAGATAAAATATTGATTTTATGTCATTTTGCTTGGTCCTACCCCAGATGTTCAAGTCTCTTGGTCCGGCCCCGGATGCGAAATAAAGGATTGAAGCTTTTAATGGTAAAGCAAAGTTTTGAATTTTATTAATTTTTTTATAAATGATTAATCTTGATTATGATAAAAAATTTATTTATAAGCGCTTATAAAAAACTGGAAAAAGAACGGAAATCTGTTTCCGAACACTGGGGAAAAATTCAAATTTCAAATTATAGCACCGGTATTTTCTATACATTAGAAAAAATGGCCCCGTAATTTGTAATCTGCCATGCGGAGCTATCTATACAAGATTCGCTTGAAACACTGGAGATATGACAGGATTCATTCATTGAAAAAGAGTTGTCGGATTATTGTTCCGACATGCTTTATAAAGTAACGCTCGGAGAAGAACCAGGATACATTTACTTTTTATTTGAACATAAATCCTGGCCGGATGCATTGATACACCTTCAGCTCCTTGAATATATGATAAATATAAAAACCCAGGCAATTAACCTTGTAGCCGATATTGATCCTAAAGACGCTGTATTTTTAGCTTCAGCAATCGCGCTAAACGCCACTTTATGGAGTGGTGATAAAAAATTAATTGAAGGTTTAAACGCCAAAGGAGTTAAATATATAGCGAGAACTACAGAATTGATAGAAAAACTTGGGATATAACACCCACACACTACCCTTTAATCTTGCTTCTTGCAGTTTGTTTTTTCAACTCAATGAACACAACGAACTCAAGTAACTCAATGAACTCAACAAACTCAAGCGATTTAAGTAACCATGGCACACAACGAACTGTGGAGCTGTGGTACTCAATAGCCAGGGAATTTTTCTATGTTTAGCGTGGTCCGACCCCAGATGCGCCTGGATGCAGGGTGCTCCAAAATAAATTCGGTTTTGAGTTTGTAAATTAAATCAAACAGTAATAATATAGAAAAAATTATATATTTTATATAGGCTTAATATTGGATAAGTAAAATCCAAATACGATTGAAGGCAATAAAAAAATGAATAAACAGGAAATCATCGACTTTTTAGCGCTACACAAACAAGAACTTTCTGAAAAATACGGTGTGATCCGAATCGGTCTTTTTGGAAGTTACGCAAGAGGTGATATCAGAGAAGATAGTGATATTGATATAGCAGTAGAGATAGAATCTAAAAATAAATTTAGAAGTTTTTTCGGGCTCAAAAAATATTTGGAAGATAACTTAAAAAACAAAGTTGACTTAGGAATTGAGAGCACCCTAAAGCCCATCGCAAAAAAACAAATCTTAAAAGAAATGATTTATGTCTAAACGGAATCTGAGATTATACATTGAAGATATCTTGGAATCAATTGAAGCCATAGAAAGCTATATGACAGATGTAAATAACTTTGATGATTTCGCAAATGATAGAAAGACATATAGTGCGACAATTCGAGAATATATTATCATAGGTGAGGCAATCCTACCTCTTCTTGAATCATTAGAAAACAAATTCCCAAATTATGAATGGCGCATGATGAAAGACTTCAGAAATTTCATTGTGCACGAATATTTTGGTATAGATTTACAAATAATTTGGGATATTACAAATCTTGAACTTAATGAATTAAAAACAAAAATAGAATCTTTGGAAAAAGATCTGAAATAACTCCTTCGTTAAGAAAATAAATAGTCAATCCAAACACAACAATGATATCCTGTGAAAAAGAAAATGATTTAACCCGGTTTACATTGTTTTAGACCAGTTTTCATGTGTTCTTTAACTCAAGTAACCCTGTGAACTCACTCAGTGAACCCAAGCAACCATGCCGCCCAAGTAACCCAATAAACTCACGCAACTTGCATTTCTTAAATGCACCTTTTTATACCCAAAAACGTCAATTTAGACGTTAAATAAGGCTGTTTTTTAATATAAATATCTGAAATAAAATCGTTTTGATTGGTCCTACCCCGGATGACCGATGCGGATAAGACGGATGATGAAGAATATGTCAAACCCGTTTTTGACCTTGAATAAACATACTGATAAATTTGACGAAATAAATATAGCAACTCACTGCTGGGGAATTAGAAAATGAAAATCGCTCAGAGAGAGAAAAAAATGAGCTAAAAAAAGCATAGTCGCAAGTTTGCGAGACGAGGGAGAAATTCAAAAAATAATCATTTTCGGTTCTTTCCTGGCAGTTGATACGCCTAATGATATTGACGCTGCTGTTTTACAGAATAGTAACAAGCCATACCTACCGCTTGCCCTGAAATATAGAAAAAAAATAAGAATGATATCAAAGAAAATTCCTGTTGATATCATCCCATTACGATTAGGAACATTGAAAGGTTTAATGGCAGATGAAATTTTTC